>Ga0209930_1001291_pt1 | contig 41250 bp, 39 predicted proteins | sample ThiBiot_500_biof_2_FD_183948 | JGI IMG/M metagenome (GOLD analysis project Ga0209930, IMG submission 183948) | Wastewater bioreactor microbial communities from Cape Town, South Africa - Thiocy_cont_500_biof (SPAdes) | ecosystem: Engineered > Bioreactor > Thiocyanate-remediating >...
GGTCCAACTCCCCTTTGCCGTCGAATTCCGCGATATCGCTACGGGGTTTGTGCTCGCCGCCCTGCCCTTCGTCCCCTTCATCTCCCGAATACGCACCATAGCCGCCGTAATCACCCAAACCGGATTTGCTCAGCTTAGCCAACCTCTGCCGATAAGCAACCATGGGATCCGGCTTTGCGGATGTGATGTTGACTGATTCTATTGGCTGCTGCTGCGCACGTTGGTTACCCTGCAGCTGTACGGAGGTTTTTGCTTTCAGCGCTTCCTCGAATTGCTGCATTTTCATTTGCCGGATGCGCTGTATCTCGGCCGCATCGGACGACTGCGCGGCACTCATTGCTGGTGGTGCTGGCGGAAGTGGCGGCAAATCTAGGTTTTCAGGATAGATATCCTCAATGGCGGCAACTGACGGAGCAATCATGCCGCCCTGGTGGTCGGCCATGATTTCCTTGGCGTACGGTGTCGCGTTTCCACTTGCTTTGATGTTTTCCTCTTCATGCTTGTTATTGGCCCGCTCCATGGCTACCAGCATGACGATCAGGAGAAACACCGCTGCTACCGCGCCGAAAAGGTACAACGGCAGGTTGTTGACTCGGCGCACTCCCCATCTTTGCGGCAGCTGATGGGGCGAGGCGGCAGGTGACATCGGATCGCTCATTTGCCCTCCCCTTCCCTTGTGCCGCGATAGGTCCAGGCCCCGGCGGGAACAATCCCATCCGCATTGCCATTTGCAATGTAGGCGCGCGCCAGAACGGCAGCACCAATCCGCACGGTCACCCGGGAGAATGCATCGGCATGGTGATCGATTCGATAGCGCAATTCATATCCCGGCACCGCATTAGCAGTTGCTGGCTCCTGAGCTACATCGTGCGGACTTTGCCGGAATTCACTGTTGAAGGTAAACGGGAACGAACTTGCGGAAGCCTCGACGGTTTCCGACACTCCAAAACCGCGGCCGCGCAGCTTCGCTGCCAGTAGCGTCCCGAATGGATCGGATGACGGCGACACGAGATTTAGCCGCGTTTTCGCCGGGGGATAGAGCTTTGCAAGCTGGTTAGCAGTATCGTCGGCAATGCGCTTCTCGAACGGCGAAGGCTCCACCTGTTCGCGGGCCATCCGCGGCAGGCCCGCACAAGCGGATAGCAGCAAGCACAGTGCGATCAAGGTCATGCGGTACATATCACCTCCCCTTCCTGATGGTGACGCGATCCTGGCTGCTCCCTATCCCCGCCACCAGGATTGCCTTGTCGAAAAGTCCATCCACGATATAGCGGTCACCCTGCAGGCGGTAGTTCACCTGCACGGATTCCTCGTCGGTGAAAAACCCGCCGTCCTTGCGTACTACGAGCAGAATAGGCGCCTCGGATTGGTTCAGTGTGGCGGGCATCTGGATGATCGTCTTGACGCCGTCGTTATATACCCGCAGCGGTTTCCAGCCAGGAGCCGATCCCTCGATGCTGTAATCAAAATCGAGATTGCCCAAGTATTCACCTGTGCCAGGCATGACCTGGCGGTTATAGGTATCCTGCTCCTGTTTCTTGATGCCTTCCCATTTCGCCATCGCCTCGTCCGGATAAATGAAACCCACGCGTGGCATGAATTCGGTGCGGTGCGAGCGCAGCCGCAAATGGTAGGTGCGACGGTCGGTGGTGACGATCAGCGAAGTTTCAAGTCCAATATCCATCGGCTTGATGATCAGGTGCTGCACCGAAAGGCCACCAGATCCGGTGACGGCGGGTTCCACCGTCCAGCGGGCGCTATCACCCAGGTGCAGCGAGTTCACCTGCTCTCCGGGTTGCAGTTCGACGTCGCATACCTGCAATACTGCGCAAACAATGCTCGGCTGGGCCGCGCCAAAAAGGAAACGGATTGAGCCATCCGCGCCGGGTACGGGTTTAATGCCTTGCGTCGAAATGCCCGCCTTCCATTTTTTTGCGAGATCCAACGCTGCACGCTCCTGGGGCGTGATGCTTAGCTCGGAATTATTGAAATGCAGCATCGCCGGCACCGCTGCCGGCGCAGTATTCGGAACCCTGGCAACCGGCACGGCGGGGACGTTTTTTGCTGCCGGCAGCAGCAACTTACGTTGCGCGTCGGGCGCTGGCTGGCCCGGTGGCATATCGGGTGGAAGCAGGTTGTTCGCAATCGCCGCTGATACCATGATAAGCGGTGAGAATACAACCAGTCCCAACGCCAGTTTCTGAGTGGAAGCATCAAGGGTGATTTTCATTGGGACACCTCTTACAGTTGTTTGGACCAAGCAAAGTCCGATACAAAAATGCCTAATGGATTGTTGCGCAGCTGGGCCTCGTTCACATCCCGGGAAGGCTCGACCATATGTATCGTCACCAGCGCTCGCATTGGATAGGGTTTCTGTTTGACGACTCCCTGGCGATCGCGCACTGTTTCGATCCAATCGACTTGCCAGGTCTGTGGGGTCTGCGCAATGACTGATACGATCTCGGTGCTCACCATTTCGCGTTCGGCACGCTTGAAGGGACTTGCATCAGCGTGGCCGTTCATATACTCGTTCATCTTGGCGGTTGCCGGATCATCCGCCGATAGCATGGCGTACACCGCGAAAATCGCCTTGCGCTGCAACGCCACATCCGGGGATACCATACGCGCCGACTGGACGAAATTCGCTACGGCTGCGTGCACCACCCGGCTGTCCACGCCTCTCGCTCGATCAACCGGAGACACCGCAAGCGTCTGACCAAGCTTGTCGACCTCAACTACATAGGGAATGAATTTGCTTTGACTACCGATATAAATCATGCCGCCCACTCCGGCCAGCGCAATCAACATTGCAAGAAGCCCTAGCATTTGCCAGGTCTGGCGGGAGGCGGCCATGTCACCCATATGCTCATTCCAGGTACGGCGCGCCGACAGATAGGGATTAGCGCCCTCCCCTTCCCTTCGGCCATCTGTCATCTGGGCGGCGAATTGTCGCGCTTCTTCACCACCCGCCGTATCTGCCTTTCTGGCAAACAACGATTTCAAAGCCTGGGCCATGCTTATGCTCATGCTGCCTCCTTAATCCGATAGTCGTTAAGATCCAGCCCACGATCCGCGAGCCAGGAATGCACCCAGTTCTCTCCGTATTTGCCCTCAAGCTCCTTAATGCTGGCGATGGACTCCTTGTCGGTGCTGCCGACAAAGGCCAGCGCCAATGGGCCTAGGGCAAGCTCGAAAAGGCGCCGCCCCTTTTCCGATACATAGTAGTAGTGTCGTTTCTGCACTGCGGTTGCCAGGATTTCAATCTGGCGCTCATTGAGGCCCATACGCCGGTACAAGGCCGCCGTGTCCTGGTCGCGAGCATACACGTTAGGCAGAAATATCTTGGTTGCGGTGGATTCGACGATCACGTCGAGAATGCCGGAGTGGGATGCGTCGGTGAGGCTCTGCGTAGCCATCAACACCATGCAGTTTGCCTTGCGCATCACCTTCAGCCATTCCCTGATTTTTTCGCGGAAAACCTTGTGCCCCAGCATCAGCCATGCTTCGTCCAGCACAATCATGGCCGGCTTGCCCTGAAGCGAACGCTCTATACGGCGAAAAAGATAGAGCAGCACCGGCAAAGCATAACGGTCACCCAGGTTCATCAATTCCTCGATCTCGAATACCGTGAAATCGGACAAGCTAAGCCCATCCTCCTCCGCGTCGAGCAAGTGTCCCATTGACCCTTCCACGGTATAAACCTTAAGAGTTTCGCGAACTACTGAATCCTGGATCAGCGTAAAAAACTCCGATAGCGTGCGCGACCCTGAAGCGTGCATTGCACCAATTGCCAAACCTATTTCATTGCGCTGTGCAGGCGTGGTGCTGAGCCCATTAAGGGATAACAGCGCGTCGATCCATTCCATCGCCCACGCGCGATCGCTTTGTGAATCCAGTATCTGAAGCGGGCAAAACGACAGCCCCCTACCCTGCTTCGTGCTTCCTTTGGTGTCCGCCGCTATTGTGAAGTGTGTCGCACCAGCAGCCTTGGCCAGCGGGTACAAGGACAGACCCTTGTCAAAACAATAAATCGTCATGCCTCGATACCGGCGCGCCTGGGCTACCACCGCGCCAAGCAAGGTCGATTTACCTGAACCGGTTGGGCCAAAGACAAATGTATGGCCCACATCGCGCACATGGGCATTGAATCGAAATGGCGTCGCGCCCTGGGTCACGCAGTACATCATCGCCGGGGAATTGGGCGGATACATCGGGCAAGGCGCCTCATTCTGTCCAGTCCAGATGGTACTGGTCGGCAACAGATCGGCGAGATTCATGGTATTCATTAAGGGGCGGCGGACATTTTCGACACCATGCCCCGGCAAGCTGCCGAGGTAAGCGTCTAGCGTGTTGATGGTCTCAACCCGCGCCGCAAATCCTAGGGAGTTGATAGCCTTCTCCAGCCGGCGCGCAGCCGTTTCGAGCTGTGCGCGGTCTTCTTCCATCAGCAAGACCACGCTCGTGTAATAACCCTGTGCGACATAGCCACTGTTGACCTCTGCTATCGCGCCTTCGGCATCATTCACCATTGCCATGGCGTCCTGATCAACTACACCTATGTGCGTATTGAACACCTGGTCAAAGAATCCCCGGACTTTCTGGCGCCACTTGCGCCGGTATCTTTCCAGGTGGGCGACTGCCTCGTGGGCGTCCATAAAGATAAAGCGGCTGGACCACCGGTATTCGCACGATAGCTCTGCCAGCGCCGTGAGCATTCCTGGATAGGATTCATTGGGGAAACCCTCGATGGCTACCACTTGCACGAACCGATCCCCGATTTTTGGAACCACGCCACCGCACAGCTCCTTGCCGCCCACCAGTTGATCGAGATACATCGGATTGCGCGGTAGCTGCACCGGATGATCTATGCCTGTCACGCAGAATTGCAGCCACCGGAGGAATGCGTCATGCGTGGTACACGTCCCCTCCTCTGCCACGCTGGCATGCCCAGATAAGCGCGTAAGCTGGATAGCTTCCGACAAGCGCGCCTCGATCGAGCGGCAATCTCGCTTGAAGGACTCGACCAAATTCACAGTCTGCGCCTTGTGATCCGCCGGAGGCGCATCGTCGTCAAACATGAGTTCAACGAACTTGCGCTGTACCAACAATGGCGGAAACCAGGTCAGCGTAAGCACAAAATGGCCCTCGAACATCGTTCCCAGATTTTCGAAGAGCTGGCGACGTTCCTCGTCCATAGCAGCGGTCACCGCATCCGGAAAAGATGACAGGGCACGATCCGGATAATGCGGTGCCGGACGTCTCACCGCATCGACATGCAGCATCCATCCGGATCCCAACTGGCTCAAAGCCTGGTTGATGCGGTGCGAGACCAGGTTGCGTTGCTCGACGCTAGCGCTGGCATTGTCTTCACCGCGATACATCCATGCAGCCATGAAAGCACCGTTCTTGCAGACAATCACACCGTCGTCCACCATAGCGGCGTAATTCAACAGATCGGCAAGGGACGGATCGCCTTTTCGATGCCGATCCAACCGCTTTGTTTGTCCCACTGCACGCAACCGTTGATATAACACAGCCAAGAATATGATGCCGGTCAACGCGATCAGGAGGGTCAGAAAACCTATTAAAGATGTGGTAATCATCGGTATTGCCGCTCTTGGCTGCGAGAATTGACGCGATATGGCGTCGCGCGTGGCGCATAGAAGCCTTTGTAGCGCCTGTGTCGCAGGTACACGGTGCGCATCTGCGGATCGGACTTCGCCATGAGGCGAAGCAGGTATAACGCTGATAGCCATAGCATTGTGCCGATGATTGCGGCATGCCATTCCTGAGCCTGGAATACCAAAGCAAAGCCTATCAAACCTGATATCATCACCAGTTCACGGTCGCCGCCCATGAATAAATTTGCCCTATTGCCAACGCGGCGGATGGGTACTTTACGCAATTCCATTTCCACCCTCCCCTCCTCCGCGCACTGGTTGCACGGTATCTACAACCGCTATCTCGGCTCCGCGCCCGAAAAAATTCGACATCATATTTTGGGCGCCCACCAGAAATGCCAGCACCAACACGATAAAAAACAGTGTTCTAAAGAAGCCGCTCAAATCCCCTCCCATAACTAAAGCGCCTCCAGCCACGACGATGCCTATCATGGACAACGAAAATGCTACCGGGCCTGTTACTGAATTCCGTAAATTCATCAGCCAGCTCTCATATGGCAATGTGCCACCGATGCCTTCCGAGGCGTTGGCTGTATGCGGCAAAATAAGGAAAATCATTGCCAGAAACAGTGTTACCCAAAGTAAATGCTCACTTACTGTTACTCGTCTCCTCATAGTCACTCCTTGAAGGGTTTGGTTGAATAGTCGCCGTTTTGATAGCCCGATATTTCTAGGATTTGTTGCACCCTCCGTCCTGCCCTGCAGGCTTCATTCGCCACGCGGGAGATATGCACCACCAGCTGCACCGCTTCACCTATCAAAGGTTCAATAGGTTTAGGGGAATCCGGGTGCATGCTTATCAACATTGCGAGACGTGAGAGTGCAGACCTTGAATCATTGGCATGGAGCGTAGCCACACCGCCTTCATGTCCTGTATTCCATGCCATGAGGAGATCCAAAGCTTCTGGGCCACGCACCTCTCCTACCACAATGCGATCGGGTCGCATCCGCAACGTCGCACGTAATAGCCTTGTCATGTTGACTTCAGGAGAAGTGTGAAACTGAATATGGTTTTGCGCAGCGCACTGGATTTCCCCAGTGTCCTCAATGATTACCATCCGTGCTAACGGATCGCAGTCGGTGAAGTGATTCAAGATGGCATTCACCAGCGTGGTCTTGCCTGAGCCGGTGCCACCGGAAACGAGAATGTTTTCCTGGGATTCCGCCGCCCGACGTATCCTTCCGGACTGTCCTGGCGTCAAAATTCCAGACCTGACGTAATCGTCCAGGGTGAATACGGCCACGGCCTTCTTACGGATTGCGAATACCGCTTCCCGAACCACAGGCGGAATCTGCCCGGCAAACCGAGAGCCATCTAAGGGAAATTCGCATTCCAACGTAGGACTATGTCGGGTCAGTTCGCGGCCATGCATCCCCGCCACATTCCTGATAATGCTCTGTGCTTTAGCCGCGCCCATGGTACCGAAGCAATGCATCGGCTCCCCCAAACGCTCCTGCCACAATTTCCCGTCGGCATTAAGCATGATTTCTACCGTACGGGGATCATGCAACGCAGACAGGAATGCATCACCTAAATCCCGCGCCAACTTTGCCTTTGCACGGTCATTGATATATGCCTGCTCCTCTTGTTGATGCATATCCACTCCAACTCACAAGTCAGGTCATCATACAATATACCTAACTAGGAAGATCGGCAAGATGTATGACTTACCACGACATAATGTAGTACGTGAACTGAGAGTAGCGGATTTTACTGGGATGTATAACTGTAAGATGTTACAGGTGGGGGGGTTTACTGCGTCTCTTTCTTGGGGCGTATGGACCCCTGATCTTTTTGCGATTATTTGTATCCCATTCTCCTGCGATATACGCTTGGAAGTCGGTCAAGACATAGGAAACGCGTTGATATCCGGCCGGGAGCGACGGTTTTAGAGTGCCTCCGGCGAGTTCATTGAGCAGCTTAGGGTCAAGATCGGTTGTATCCAATAAGTACGGCAAGGACACATCCAGAGCAATGGATATTGCTTCCATTGTATGAATGGATGGGTTGCCCTGCCCCTTTACGATATCGGAAATAAAAGCCGTGGAAATACCTGCACGATCCGCCAAGGTTTTCTGCGTGATATTGCGCTCCTCGAGAATACGCAGGACATTTGTTAAAAAAATATCACTGTAAATAAAATTCCGGGTCATATGTTGGTTGGTTTATTTTTAAGCCGCGCAAACAATTATTTATCTTTGTTCGCGATATAGAGATCGCCCGATAGCCTATTCTGACCGCCAACTGCTTGTCAATCCAGGGCTGCAATAGGCTTGCCATTATTTACTATTAAGCGCAAACTAACATTTCTGTGTTTCTGTAAAGGTGTAAATAATGATAATCGGGGTCTTGAACCAAAAGGGCGGCGTCGGCAAGACTACGCTGAGCATCAATCTAGCGGCCAACCTTGCAAGGTCAGGCGAGCAAGTGCTACTAATCGACGCAGATCCACAAGGAAGCTCTTTAGACTGGGCCGCAGCTCGGCAAGATGCGCCTCTTTTTACTGTTGTTGGCCTTCCCAGACCAACAATCCATAAAGAAATCAAGCAAATTTCAGCCAGCTACGATCACGTCATCATCGATGGCCCGCCGCGCGTCACGGAACTGGCACGTTCCGTAATCATGGCAGCAGACGTAATTCTAATCCCGGTGCAACCAAGTCCTTATGATGTTTGGGCTGCGGAAGAAGTTGTCAATCTCATTGTGGATGCGAGAATATATAAAGAAAACCTGAAAAGTTACTTTGTAATTAACCGTAAAATTACAAATACAGCAATAGGCAGAGATGTTGGCGATGCTCTCGCTCAATATACGATACCTGTTCTTGATGCCTCCATTGCTCAGAGAATCGTTTTCGCCGAATCCGCGGCCCAAGGAAAAGCTGTCTATGAGATTGATGCTTCTGGCCTTGCTGCTGAAGAAATTGATACATTCATGAATGCTTTAGTCAAGGAGTTAACATGAGTACGAAAAAGTTCATAATGAATCCCAGGCCCTCAAAACAGGTCAATCCGGTAGTGGCTGACCAATGGGTGGAAAATACGGCCCCTGCTGATAGCGAACCCACTAAACGGTTGACCTTGGATATCCCTGCCAGCTTGCATCGAGCCATCAAGGCGCAATGTGCCTTGCGCGACAAGAAAATGGTGGATGAAATAACCGCACTTCTGTTACAGCAATACGGAAACACTTAAATACGGAAACACGGAAATACGTAATTATGTTAATGCACTTTTCCGATAATAAGTTAATGTGTTATTACTGTAATGTGTATATCTGTATATCTGTATATGATATTAACCATTTTTCTGTATTTCATTAAATGATGGAATGGGGTTAGTTAGATGAAAAAAACTTTAGCTTCCAGCCAAGAACCACAATCAGTAGAAAAATCCCTCGATATCGATTACCGGACCGGCATCGTTCCAGATTGGGTAAAGGAAACCATTGAAACACACTTCGCGATCGAGACAGAAGATGCGAAAAGTGCAGGCGCTCTTGGTTTTATGGCGCGTGCACTGGTTATCGCCACGATGCCATACAAGGATCCTAAAATCGATGTGTTCAAGCGGGAAAACGGTAATTTTAGGTTGCGCATCCTGGCCGGCTATACCGGGGGAATACCTTACGGCATATATCCTCGGCTGCTGCTTTCGTGGGTTACCACCGAAGCGGTTCGCACGCGTTCACCGGTGATTGAACTAGGCGACTCATTGTCAGATTTCCTGCGCGATGTACTGGACTTAACGAATACCGGGGGTACTCGCGGGACCAGCACCCGAGTCATCGAACAGCTCAAACGATTGTTCGGCTCGCTGATAACAGCGGAATATGTTGGAGGCAAGCAAGAACGGGGATTCCTTCTACGAAACGTCCTGATAGCCGATGGCATTGAGTTTCACGAGTCCGATTTGTTTCCGGATAAAGCGGAACCCGGGGAAAACAAACTGGTTGACGATCCCGTTCCACTGTGGACTCCACAAAAACAGGACGAAGCAGGAAAGTGGCGCAGCAAAGTAAGACTATCAAACGCGTTTTTCAGCGAATGTATCGACCGTCCGATTCCTATTGATTTACGTGCATACAAGGCTTTGCGCGGCTCTCCACTAGCCATGGATGTCTACACCTGGCTAACATACAGAATGAGCTATACGGAACGCCAAACGCGCCCTATACCTTGGGAATCGTTAATGGGACAATTCGGCAGTAATTACACGACAGACAGAGCAGTGCGCGATTTTCGACGGGCCTTCGAAAAAGCCCTTAAAGCCGTGCAGGTGATTTACCCTCGTGCGAATGTTCAAGTCAAGGATGATGGACTAGTCCTGAAACCATCCCCACCACATGTATCCAAGCAATCTTTCTTATTCTAAAAAACCTTCGCTGAAGAACTCCCAATTTTCTACGCTGAAGAACTCCCAATTTTTCCATACCAGAATAGGCGATGGAGATGCTCTGGGAACAGAAGCATAGCTTCAATATCGAGGCAGTTTCGGTAGACCAGACGATAATTTCGGGAAGACTAATTCACCCAAAGACGATATGGGGGGATAAGTCTGTGGAAAATCGAACCAACCCACGCTGAACAACTCCCAAATGGTAATTTAGCATAAACCCTTAATTTTTATTTATTTGCAAGTCTTATCCCCAAATTCCTACGCTGAAGAACTCCCAAATTCACGCAGAAGAACTCCCAGGCGAGGCATATTTCTAACTTACTGATTAAACGATATATGTTTTTCTTACCCCCAAAATTGCTCGCTGAAGAACTCCCAAATGATGAGCTCATAAAAACTCTACAAACCAACGCTAGCTTGCTTTACAAGCATATTGATTGATAGCCCCCTGTATTTAGCCTTTAGGTTTTGAACCTATATAAACCTGTAGTTGCTCGATAATTTTTCAAAGTTAAGAAGTAAAAACAACCAAAAATCTTTTTTATATTTTCTCAACCCAAAACCCAAAAGACCTTCACCAAGAAATTGGTACCGTTTCGCTGAAGAACTCCCAGAAACCCTCTGTGGTAGGAGTGCCCATCACTACACGTTAGGATAAAGCCATGACCTTCCACTAGGTATCCCCAGCCTTCCGCGCGAAGCTTGTGCAGGCCGGTTGATGTGCAAATGCACATCAACCAACCCTGAAAGGAGAAACACGGTGCACTAAGGTTATTGTTCGGATATAGTGAAGGTATGATTCGTTATATCGTTTATTAACAGATGAATGGAGGGTCGAATGGCTTCATTAAACAAAAGCATGCTTGATAGGTAATCTGGGTATCGACCCCTGAAGTCCGATTCATCCCTGATGGCGATCCCGTAGCCAACTTCAGTGTTGCCACTACAGAAAGGTGGAAAGATAAGATGCTCGATAAGAGTCCATCAAGGCATCCGGAGCGATCGTACATCGAGGCCTCTATCTAGATTGGGTGTTCTTCATGCATTACATCACATTTGTGGCATTGACCTATCTGGCTGTGTCCAAAAGAAAGTAGCATCAGATTTTTTAGCCGCTTAAAATCGAGCTTAAAATTTGCTAGACTTTGTCCGTTTGTTAACACAGGGATAAAGCATGGCAACGGGAGCGGCCAAAAGAAAAATTACCGGTAGAAAAAAAGAAGAATTAACGCCTTCTCAACCACAAGAGCAGAACCTGCATCAACTACCTGTGGTCAATCCAATCGAGATTCCATTGGAATTGATCGACGAGGATCCTCATCAACCGCGGACAGTATTCAACCAGGAATTACTCGAAGAACTCGCGTCAACGATCCGCGTGAGAGGTGTCAAAAATCCGATATCGGTACATATAAACCAGGATGACCCAAAGCGGTACGTGATCAATGATGGAGCGCGGCGCTATCGCGCCTCACTCATGGCGGGAAAGAAAAGCATACCCGCATTCGTAGACCCCGACTTCAGCAAGATTGACCAGATTATCGTTAATGCCCATCACGAAAATTTCACTCCAAGGGAATGGACGGTTCTGATCGATCAGGAGGAAAAGAAGGGAAAGAAAAGGGTCCAGATAGCAGCGGAATTAGGAAAATCCTCGGCATTCATCACGTATTACATGACGCTGTTAGAGCTTCCGGACATCCTGGCTGATGTCTTCAATTCCGGCCGCTGCGACGATGTCACAGCCATAAACCATCTATACAAGATATGGAAGCATCATCCAGAGGACGTTGAATTCTGGATCGAAGATCCTACTACTGAAATTACCCGTATAACCATCGCAAAGCTGCGCGCGTTCCTAGATAGTCGCGGGCAATCAGACCAGATAAATAAATCATCTGGAGCCGCGCAGGCCCGAAAGACACGTCATCCAGATCCCACAAAAATACAGCGTCCCATTGTCGAAATCGAGTTCGGTGGGCGGATTGCTCGGTTGATTCTCAACCGCCGACCATCCCAAGTGGGACGCGCATGGTTTCAGTTTCAAGATGGCAGTGAAATGGAAGAAGATTTAGATAAGGTCCAGCTCGTCGCGCTGCGTGAAGAATAAATAGGGCAGGGATTCAATGACTCAAACGATAAAACAGCGCATCCTGGTCATGAATGGTCAACGGCTTGTGCAGGCTGAGGAGGGTGGTCAATGGGTGACGCAGAAGGTGGTGGGAAAGGCGGGAAATCTCAAGCCTGGAATCTACAGCGCCTATCTTGCAAAGGATGCCGAGCAAGCATTACAACATAGCGGCGTGGTTTTTCACTCTGATGATAAGTACGTGTACATGTTGGAGGAGCAGGGGGTAACCCGGCACCCCTTGGATGCATTTGTTGCGCGGCCGGAGATCGGGTTGCCAGTCAGCATCACTTATGAGGAGGGGAGGGCGAGAGTAATCGGTGCAACTCAATCGCACCGACTTAAGCGCTGAATCTCATCTAACCGGCTATGCTCAACAATATGCCCCCGGTTGCGCCAACCATGAGCAGTGACAGACAGAAGCTAAAAGTGGCTATTCGCCGCCAACGCAAGAATTCGGCTGTCATGGCCTGAGCAGCTGCGCGGCTCTCCATTCTCTGGTCATTGAACATGCGCAGCGCTTCTTGCCTCATAGCGGCAAGAATGCCTGCCGAGGCCTCGCGCATGACCACATTGATGCCTTGAATGGTTTGTTTGCGTGCATCGTCGGCCAGTGCGACGAGCACCGAGCTGTGTTCCTCAAGCAATGTTCGCTGCACCTCGGCACTGGTCTCCATGATGCGGCGATTGATTGTATGGACAATCAGAATGGGGTCATCGCGGCCCAGCACTATTCCATGCCGCGTCGCAACATCGCGGATTATTGCTTCCAACGGATCTCCTTCGCCCGTTTCGCAATTCGGAATCATGAAAGCGCTCCTGCTGTGTCGCACAGCTGGAACAGCCGGTCACGAGCTATTTTGAGGCGCTGGCGCACCATGATCGGAAGGGCGGCATCCTGTAGCGATTCATCAAACGTGCGGCGTGCACGGAGCATGTCCGATAAATCGCGTCCTGCCATATCGCTGCGGAATGCCGGAATTTCCAGGATTGCCTCAATCTGGCTGCGGTGCTGCTTGCAAGCCTTCATTTCTTCGAAGCCCTTGCCCTCATGCTCGATCGGACCCCAAAAGGGATTGAGCCAGACCATGAACACGGCATCGCCTGGAAATTGCGCGGCCATTTGAGAAAAACCACTTACCGTGTCGCGTAGCGCCTGGCCACCAGTTATCACTGTATGAATGACCAGCTTGCGATGCATATCCTTGAACATCGCAGGTATGTCATTGGTGATCAGATAGTGTGCCAGGGGGACGAAGGTGCTGGCGCCGTTATCAATAATTATGTCTTCATGCGATCCAGCGACCAAATCTACCAGATCGTCGAAGCGACGCGGATTGATCTCGTTCCCTTCAAGTATTTCAAGCCGGTGAACATTCAGCGCTTTATAACCGTGAAAAGTTGCGTTTACCGGATCGGTGTCGATGCATAGGGGTTTCCGCCCCAGGGCGATCAAGTATTGAGCGATCAGGGCGGCAATGACTGATTTGCCGACGCCGCCCTTGCCCTGCATGATTGAATGTATTGTAGCCATCATAGAATATCCTCATCATTAGGAGTTGGAGAGAAAACGAAACCTGCCGGCCTGGCGGGATTTTTGGAATTACTATTTCGATGCTGCGCTACTTCTGCCGGTGCTTGCCCAGAACCGGGCAACACGCGTCCGACCAAGTTGCGGAAGGTCCCATAACTTGCGTTGAATTTCTTTTCGACATGCAACGTTTCCCATATCTGGTATAGCGGCCATCCATCACTCAATGCATTGATTATTTCTTCTCGCTGTGCCAGAAAATTTGCAAGGTTGAGTGCTCTTCGCCCTGAAGGTTTGCGGGCCACACGCAACATTATTCGCCGAGAAAGCTTAGCTGCCATCTGCTTTGATATACGGTATGTCGTAACAACAAATCGTAATATACGCCATTTTTAAATTGTAATGCAGCCATTTTTTTGGTAACGTAGATACATGTCAAAAGCGAACCGGGGCAAGATATGTGAAGTGGGCCTACCCGCAAGCGGCCATTCCCCTTCACTTTTCCCTTTATTCGCCCAATTGTGCTCAACGGGAATCTTGCCCTGCGGGGCTAAGCAATAGGTGCGGCTACCGCCGCCGTCAGGAGAAGCATGGAATACCAGCGTCACGCCACGCGCAAGGGAAGTACCCCGATCAAGGTGTACTGTCTTCCCGATGAGAAGGCGCAGATAACCGAGAACGCCAAGGCGGCCGGCGTGAGCCTATCAACATTCCTGTTGCGCGTGGGTGTGGGCTATCACGTTCCTACCGTTCTTGATTACCAGCGCATCGAAGATCTGGCAAAAATCAATGGTGACCTTGGGCGACTGGGGGGGCTACTGAAATTATGGCTCACAAACGATGAGCGGCTGCGCTTAGTGCGTGCAGATGAAATACGCGTGGTACTAACCAAGATCGAGCGAAATCAAGAGTCCATGCGTACGATGATGCAGAAAGTCCTGATTCGATAGAGAGAAAGGGGAGGGCGGGATTGATCGCCAAGCACATTCCGATGCGTGCAGCACGCAGAAGCAGCTTCAGCGAACTCGTTGGCTACATCACCCATGCGAAGGACAAGGCAGTGCGTATCGGGAAAGTAAGGGTTACCAATTGCCACCAGTTGAAGGCACAGGATGCCGTCCTGGAAGTGCTTGCCACCCAGCTGCAGAACCGGCGCGCCAGCAGCGACATGACCTATCATCTTCTGATCTCGTTTCCTGCAGGCGAGCAGCCTGGTAACGAGGCAATGCATGCGATCGAGGACGAAGTTTGCAACGCGCTGGGATTCTGGGGCCATCAGCGCGTGAGCGCGGTGCACACCGATACCGATAACCTACATCTCCATGTAGCGATCAACAAGATTCATCCGTCAAAGCGCACCATTCACAATCCTTTTTGCGATTACAAGGCCCTGGGAGCCGTATGCGAACGCTTGCAGCGCCTGCATGGGCTCAGCCATACTAACCACAAAACCCTCGCGCCTGGCGCCCGTAACCGTGCGTTGGACATGGAATATTCAACAGGAATAGAGAGCCTGCTTGGTTGGATCAAGCGCGAGTGCCTGGAAGATCTGCGCCTGGCACAAAGCTGGGGGGAGCTGCATCGCTGCCTGGGTCGGAGTGGTTTGGTCTTGCAGGAGCGAGGCAACGGGCTTGTTGTGCACGACAAGGAAGGCCGGGTGGTCAAGGCAAGCTCGGTCGCCCGGGATTTCTCGATGCGTCAGCTGGAAAAGCGCCTCGGTCCATTCGAATCAAACATACAGCAACAAATGGAGGCCGAACGCAGTTACCAGGTCAGACCGGTATCGCGGGATTCGGACACGGATGTGCTCTATAGGAAGTATCTCGCGGATCAGGCTCACAGGCGAAACATGTACGCACAAACCCGGCAGGAGTTGCGCGCGCAGCGGCATTCGCTTGTTTCCCAAGCGAAAGACGGTGCGAGAATAAAGCGTGGAGCTATCAGGCTGCTCGATTGCGGCAGTGATATGAAACGCATGCTTTATCAACAGGCAGGTATTGCGTTGCGCGAGAATCTGCAATCGATCCATGCGCAGGATAAAACACAATGGAAAGAAAATCTCGCAAATGCTAAGCCCTTATGTTGGTTTGATTGGCTGGCAGAGCGTGCGGCGTTGCATGACTCGCAGGCACTGGCGGCCCTGAGAAAGCGACAGCGAATTGCTTTTGGTCGTGCCAACGCCTTGCTAGATGTTCAGCAGAAGAAGGAGCGGGACGTTGGAACCGGGATAAATGGCGTAAGAATCGATAGCGTTACCAAGCAGGGTACCCTTATCTACGCGCACGGAAAATCCGCCATCCGCGACAGCGGGAGGCGACTGGAAGTCTCGGAGGGCATCAAGCAGGACGCACTGGAGATAGCGCTAGCTATTGCAATGAAACGCTTCGGGCGGTCCATTGCAATACAAGGCGATGCTGTGTTTCGGGAGCGCGTGCTGCACACGGCCCGGGCGCTACAGTTCGATATCCGTTTCGACGGGGAGGTACGAGCGGAATCGCGAGATTTGCGGGATAGGGACGAAGATGCGGGCAAATTAAAAAATCTCCTACGAGCAGCTCGTAAGCCAATCAATAGCACTTCCACGTCCGAGAGCGCCGGCAAGGTTGCAGCACAACGCTATATCGCTGAGCGGGAATTGAAACGACAGGCAATCGCCGGCATACCTCGACATGTCCTCGGGGATTTGATGCCAGGCCGAAGGGTGCAGTATGCCGGCTGGCGAAGAGTCGATGGGCAGTACCTCCTGCTTGTCCAGAATGGTACGGATGAAATTGCCGTGATTCCAGTTGAGCCGAATATGATTGGACGCATATCGGGATTAAAGCGAGGTCAACCCCTTATGCTTGAGAATGAGGGGGTACCGGTAAACAATATTCGGGGGCCCCACCAGAAGTGGGGAATGCAGCGATGAAACCAGGACCGACTCATGGCATTCATCCGCACGCGCGGGGTGATACCCCAAGCCATTCATGCTTGATGGCGGCACTCTTTCTTCTAGTGCTCATCTCAAGCTTGGCCGCGGCCACGCAATATTTCGCTTACGTATTCCAGTATCACTCTACGCTAGGCCCGCATTGGAACCATCTGTACGCGCCCTGGAAGATCCTGGAATGGTCAAAACAGTGGCTAGACCGCTATGCGAACGAATTCTCCATGGCGGGCAGCGTAGCCATGATGACCGCATCCTTGGGACTAATCCTGCTTATGGCACTCCGGAAGCATCTATTGGGGGCTGTCACCTCTCATCTCCATGGCTCGGCGCGCTGGGCGGAAAAAAAGGATATCCAGGCCGCAGGACTGCTGCCGCACACCCGCTCCTGGCTGAACGCTTTGAGAGGACAAGGGGAGTCTTTGTTGAATACCACTGGCGTGTATGTGGGTGCGTGGGTAGACAAGAGAGGGCGGCAGCAATACCTAAGGCATAGTGGACCTGAGCATGTACTTTGCTATGCCCCTACACGCTCAGGCAAGGGCGTGGGGCTAATCGTGCCGACACTTCTTTCCTGGGGCGAGAGCGCGGTCATCACCGATATGAAGGGAGAGTTGTGGGAGTTGACCGCCGGATGGAGGAAGCAACACGCGGGCAACCGGGTATTGCGTTTCGAGCCTGCTTCGATCAATGGCGGCGCGCATTGGAATCCACTCGAGGAAATCCGGCTTGGCAGCGAATTCGAGGTAAGCGACGTGCAGAATCTTGCAACCCTTATCGTCGATCCGGATGGGCGGGGGTTGGAGACCCACTGGCAGAAGTCCGCCCAAGCGCTTTTGGTCGGGCTTATCCTGCACGCGCTCTACCAGGCAAGAAGCAGCGGCAGGCTAACACCCGCGCTTTTTGATCTGGATTTCCTACTCTCGGATCCAAATCGCGATATAGCGGAACTGTGGATGGAAATGTTAACTTCGCCGCCTTCAGCCGGTTCGAACTGCGGCATCGTGAATGCGAGCGGGCGCGACATGATGGACCGGCCAAAAGAAGAAGGGGGATCGATCCTTTCCACTGTGAAATCCTATCTTTCGCTCTACCGCGATCCGGTGGTGCATGCCAACACCGCGAATTCACATTTCCGCATCGTCGACCTCATGCATCATGCAGATCCGGTGAGCCTCTACATCGTCACCCGGCCCGCCGACAAGGCGCGATTGCGGCCATTGGTACGTATCATGATCAACATGATAGTGCGTCTGCTTGCGGACCGCATCGTCTTCGAAGGAGGGCGCCCCAAGCCTATTTATAAACACCGGCTCCTGATGATGCTGGATGAGTTCCCGGGCCTAGGCAAGCTTGAAATCCTGCAGGAATCCCTGGCGTTCCTCGCTGGATACGGAATCAAGTGCTATCTGGTGTGCCAGGACATCAACCAGTTGAAGTCCTCCAGGAGCGGCTACGGTCAGGACGAGTCGATCACGTCCAACTGCCACATCCAGGCTGCTTTCCCGCCCAATCGCGTGGAGACTGCCGAACACCTCTCCAAGCTCACAGGGCAAACCACGATCGTCAAGGAACAAATGACAAAAGGAAGCAAGCACACTTCGCGCACCCTGCAGGAGGTGCAACGCTCGTTGCTGACGGTGGATGAGTGCCTGCGCATGCCAGGACCTGTCAAGGGACTGAAGGACGGGTATGAGGTAATTGAGCGCGCTGGCGATATGATCATCTACGTTGCAGGATTCCCCGCTATCTATGGGCGCCAGCCGCTCTATTTCCAGGACGCCATCTTCCAGAAACGGGCCGAAGTGCTCGCGCCGACGGCTAGCGACGACCTTAGCGTTACAGTATTAGCATAATTACAGATTTACAGAAATCCATATTTCTGTGTTTATGTCCTTTTGTTTTCACTTTTTCCATGACGCTGTCAGCCCGTATTAGCCGCCACGCAGCCATTGCCGCGACCGGCATCCTGGCGTTGGGATTTATCTGTTTTGCTGTGGGCTTGCGCGTCAACACCACGCGCAGCATCCCGGTTGGCCTGTATTGGATGACCGGCGCGCCAGTGGGGAAGGGCGAGTACGTCATCTTCTGCCCGCCACAGTCAGCACTGTTTGATGAGGCCAAGGCAAGAGGGTACATTGGCGCAGGTTTCTGCCCGGGGAATTACGGATACATGATAAAGCGTATCCTCGCCTTGGGAGGCGATACAGTGACGTCGGCGGAGGAAGGTGTAAAGGTCAACGGCATGCTGTTGCCCGCAAGCGCGGCGCTGGACACAGATAAGGCAGGGCGAAGGATTCCGCGTTATCCAATTTCTGATTACACCCTGAAGGACAATGAATTGCTGCTCATGTCGGATGTAAGCAGAACATCGTTCGACGGCCGCTATTTCGGTCCAATAAATCTTTCCCAGGTCAAAGGCGTCATTACGCCGGTAATTTTGTTGGGGTCAACTCACGAAACGGAAAAAATTGTACGTTAAGACTTAGCAGACACTCGAAGCCGTTGACCTCCATCAAGCTGGAAAAGCTGAGGGCGGAAAATAAGCAGCTACGCTGGACTATTGACGATATTCTCAGTGACGCCAATCCGGTCGCCAATCATTAACGCAGGACACTATAGCCCCGCCCTCGCATGCAATTGATGACGACCTGCTTTTGGGCATTGCCGGCGCTGACCATGCCCCTAACACCATCGGCCGCCGCCCCCCACCCGGAATAACCCATCCCGTGCCCACCGCCGGCAACGGCGTTCAGCGCAACCCCTACCAGTGCCCCTGTTACCGCGCCGGCGGGGGCACCATTGCCCGGATCAGCCTCGGCCCGCGCATATTGCTGGCAATCGGATAAATCCGCTTCGTATTTATCATCGGCATTATCTACCAGCGGCCGATAATCAGCCCCGGTCGTGACGCGGGGTGGCGGGACATAATAGTTCGGGCCGGTAAGATTCAGCCCGCCGCAGCCGCCCAGCATGGCAGACATGTTGCGCGCAAGGTAAAAATGAGCCATTTTGCGCGAAGTAAAACTGAACCACTTTCCCATAAAGTTGAGCTTTTGAGCGCGAAGGCCAACGATGCTTTTAAAGGAACAGTGGATGCAAATTCATGTACTCAAGGCTCAGGGGTTGTCATTGCGAGAGATTGCAAGACGATTGGGTGTCTCCCGCAATACCGTAGTCCGGTACCTTACAGCCGAGGATGTGCCACGGTATAAAAGGCGCGAGCCCAGGGCCACCAAGCTTGAGCCATTTCACGATTACATTCTGCAGCGGATGGCAGCAGCCTCACCTGAGTGGATTCCGGCGCCGGCGCTGCTGCGGGAATTGCGGGTGCAAGGCTATAGTGGGCAGCTGCGCAGCTTGCAGACGCTTATGCAAGCGCACAAGCCCATGCGTAAACCAGATCTGGTTGTGCGCTTTGAGACCGCACCGGGGCAGCAGATGCAGTGTGATTTTGTGGTATTGCGGCGCGGGCTCGATTCTCTATATGCCTTCACCGCCACGCTGGGATACAGCCGATGGCGATGGGTTCGGTTTGCGACCAACGAGAAGGCAGAGACACTGATCGCCTGCCATCACGCATTGTTCGAGGCACTAGGCGGGGTGCCGCGCGAGATTCTGTATGACAATGCAAAGACCATCGTCCACACGCGCAATGCCTATGCAGAGGGCCATCACCGCTGGCATCCATCGATGCTCGATCTGGCCAAATTCTATGGCTTCATTCCACGCCTTTGCCGTCCCTATCGAGCCCAGACCAAGGGCAAGGCAGAACGGTTCCATCGCTACCTGCGGGGCAATTTCTATGTGCCCCTGGTCAGTCGGCTCAAGCAGGCAGGCCTCAGCCTGGACGTGGATACAGCCAATGCGGAAGTGAGCAAATGGTTGCGCGACGTGGCCAATCAACGCATCCACCCGGTCACGGGCACTGCGCCGGCGACGCTTCTTGAACAGCGCGAACGGGTGAGTCTGCGCCAACTGCCTGTCTTCGCCAAAGCCGCACCCGCCCCTGCGATTCAGTGTGGCCTGTTCCTGATCTCGAATCCGTGCTGCAGCATCCGTTGTCAGTCTACCAACAGCTGCTGACCGAGGTGCGCGCATGAACCTGCAACAGGAACGAATCGATGCGCATTGCCAGATGCTCAAGCTGGAAGGACTGATGCAGTGTTACCACGCTTTGGCCAGCGAGGCGGCAAACAGGGACTGGAGCTTCCTTGATTACCTGGAGCACGTGCTGGCCCATGAGCGGGATGCGCGAGGGCTAAGATCGCGCCAGACGCTGGTGCGCATGGCAGGCTTTCCCGCTATCAAGACCCTGGACGATTATGACTACAGTTTCGCGGTAGGCGCACCCAGGAAGATGCTCGATGAGCTCGCCACCCTGCGCTTCGTTGAACGATGCGAGAATGCCGTGCTGCTTGGTCCCTCCGGCGTAGGCAAGACCCATCTGGCCATTGCCATTGGCTATGCGGCCACGCAAGCTGGCATCAAGACCAGATTCATCACCGCCGCCGATCTCATGCTGCAACTTGAGGCCGCCAGGCGCCAGGAGCGCTACGACGCAGTCTTAAGGCACAACGTACTGGGACCGCGCCTGCTGATAATCGATGAGATCGGATACCTGCCCCTCTCAGGCGACCAGCTTGACAGACACAAGCACTACCACAGGTTTCATCTTCATATGTGCCTCCGGAGAAAGGGAAGGACATGTTAACGGTAACCGGGGGAATTTAAAGCTGTACCGAGGTGCAACTACAGCAAGCGGGTTTGCGTTGTTCTGAAAAGTCTTTAACTTGTTTTCCCGGATTGGCGTGGATAGGATTGTTAATAAACTTGCTAAGATCTTGTTTCAACTATGTGTTTCGCCATTGCTCAGAAATGTGACGTTTTGAAGTAAGTGCTGAAGTCCTTGCCTCCAATTCATGGCGTTTCCCGCTTATCATAGTCCCCGCCAGCCGCCCGAGGCTTTCCTGTCATGGCCTGTGATCCGCAAGAGCTTTGCGGCCGCAGCTCACTTGAATTCCCTTTAAATCTTTATTGCACCGGCACGGTCCAGGGCTTCCCGCGCCAGTCCCCCCACAACGCCCCCCAGCCTTGAGCGAGGGGGACTTGTGGGGGGATAAACGAATACGCGGGAAGCCATAGTCCCGCTGTTTGCCTGGCTTTCCACCCCACCCATTCCCAACCCTTGCCCGTGAGGGCAGGGCTGTTTCCCCACTCCCGTCGCCCCCAGGGGCGAGGCGAGGAGAGTCCGAGCGAGAGGATCTGGTTTCAAGCCTCTTTTTCCTTCAACCTCATTCGGGAGATTTTCATGGAACAAGACGCACAGAAGCAAGTTACGCATCAGGTTGCCTATCCGCTGTTCCTGCTTGGCCAGGTGGTGGCGACCCCTGGAGCGATGAACATAGGCGATATGCCGCTGCTAAACCGCTGCCTCAACCGCCACGTGCGCGGTGATTGGGGGTGTGTTTGCGAGGAAGACCGGGATACGAACAATAAAGCCTTGAAGGCAGGGAATCGTATTCTGTCCGCCTATGCAATTGACGACACCAAGCCCTGCAAAGGTCATGGAGATAACACGCTCTGGATCATCACCGAAGCCGACCGCAGCGTGACCACCTTCCTGTTGCCCGGGGAATACTGAACCCCATGCCGGTGCATCGCACCGGCTTTTCATTTGTGTTATTTAACTCATCACAAAGGAGAACCACCCATGAACAAACCCACTGAAACCACGCTCATCCGCGTACCAGTCAAAAACCTCGGGCTGTCGCCGCTAAACGTGCGCAAGAAACAGGGAAGCGGCATAGAAGAGTTGGCATCCCTGATCGCCTCTCAAGGATTGATCCAAAACCTGACCGTGACCACGCAGACGAAGAAGGGCAGGGGAGCCGCAAAATTCGAGGTAGTCGCAGGAGGGCGGCGGCTGGCTGCGTTGAAGCTGCTGACCGCCGATGGCCGTTTAAGTAAAGATCATGAGGTCGATTGCCGAGTGGTAGGACAGACGGAAGCCTTGGAGATAAGCCTTGCGGAAAATAGCGGACGCGAAAACATGCACCCCGCCGATTTGGTGACGGCGTTTCGTGCTCTTGTCGATAATGGACTTTCCCCTGATGAAATTGCCCCGCGCTTCGGAGTGTCTCCCCTGACCGTGAAGCGGTACCTGAAGCTGGCCAACGTCTCCCCGGCCATCTTCCAGCTGTATGCCGACGATGAAATGAACTTCGATCAGATATCCGCGCTGGCCTTGACGGAGGATCACGCATTGCAGGAGCGTATCTGGCGCGACACGCCTGAGTGGCAGCGCAGCGGCTCGACCTTCCGGCGGCTCATCACCGACACCGAAATCAACACGCGCACCAGCCCGCTTGCTAGATTCGTGGGCATGGAGGAATACGAGGCAGCGGGAGGCTCGATACGGCGCGACCTGTTCGGGAAGGAGGGTGAGGGCTACATGCAGGATGCCGAGCTGCTGGAATCCCTCGTTCTGGAAAAACTCAACCAGGTGGTGGAATCCATAAAGGAAGAGGATCATGCATGGATCCAGGTACGCACCACCTTCGACTATTCCGACCGGGCTGAATTCGGCAATGTCCGAACCATCTGGCGGGAGCCGACTGACGAGGAACGGACCAGAATGGAAGCGCTCGATGCGCAAATGGAAGCCCTTCAACCCGAATATGAAGCCTATGACGAGGATGCGGACGAGAGCGGGGAACTGTATCAGGCAATCGAAGAAAAAGCGCAGCGCATTCAAGACGAACTGGATGCACTGGATGAATTGCTGGCTATCCCTTATCCGGACGATCTTTCCATTGCCGGTGCCGTGGTGACCGTCGATCATAATGGCGAGCTGCGCATCGAGCGGGGCCTAATCCGCAAGGAGGATATGAAGAAGCTGCCGAAGGAGCATGGGGAGCAGGGGAGGGCAGGAATGGACGGTGCGGGCGAGGATACGCCGAAGCCCGTGCATTCGGAAAAGCTCACCCGCATGCTCACAGCCCACCGCACCGCGGCCATTCAGGCAGCGCTCATGAACCGGCCGGAGGTGGCATTGGCGGCACTCGTGCACCGGATGGCATTGCAGGTTTTCTCGAAGGGATATGTATCGAACCGCATCGTGCAGGTCAGCATCGAGCGGCCTTATCTCAAGCCGGACGCGGAGAACATTGAGCAGGGAAGGGCGGGCAGGGCAATGGAAGAAAAACGCCAGTACTGGAGGGAGCGCATCGAGAAGGCAGAGCAGGGCGGCAAAAGCCTGTTCGGCTGGTTGCTGGAGCGAGACCATGCGGAATTGCAAGGCTTGCTGGCTTTCTGCACGGCGGTCTCGGTCAATACCGTATCGGGCAGGGAGAATGCGCCGTCAGGGGACGTGGCAGCGCTCATGAGCGCCTTGAATCTCGACATGGCCGACTGGTGGGAAGCCACGCCGGAGAATTACCTGTCGCACGTAAGCAAGGACCGGATTATTGAAGTGGTGGGACAGGCGGTATCCCCTCAAACGGCTCAGACCATGACGAAGATGAAAAAGGCCGAGCTGGTCGAGGCCGCCAACACAAAGTTATCCGGCATGCGCTGGCTGCCGGGTAATCTCGAGGTGACCGTTATGCAGGAAGAACAGTAATTCCTTGAAAGTACAGGCCCCCAAAGGGGCCTGTATTATATTTAGCTTCACATGTTGGGCCTATAAGCCGGGGCACCTCGTAACGATACTTTTTGCCGCTGACTGCAACATTTTTACACGGGAAAATCCCCTATCCTCGTTCTGCTGTCACAAGGCCCGCCAGCCGCTAAGTGCTTGTTTTATTCTTTGATAGCCATAGGATTGACAGATCCTCTACCGTTGAGACCATGCGATTTTTCAACTGTTGTGAGTAATTTGGAACAAAATTTAATTAACATGCGTACAAAATTGGCCGTCCAGTGGCGCCTATAGCCACTTCCAAAAATGAACTCCTCAGCATAACCGGAATCGTAAAGAACCAATTCCCCTTCATACCAGCTTTGTATTTTTTTCCACAAGAGCATCTGTTTAATTATTTTCTCCCGGTCTTTATTTGAAATTATCCTCAGCTAGCGCTACATTCCCGCACGCCTCACTCCAAGCAAAACGTATTTTGCAATTGCCAGATTTTTATTGATTTCGTAGCTTGGTAATTGGGCTTCCATATCTGAGCAGGATAGCAAAGATCTCTCTAAGCAGGAAAACGCCACCGATGGCTGTCAAGCTATTAAGTCTGGTTTGGTGCATGCAGGCGCGGGACAGACGCATTAGCCGTTTTGGCGATGCAGTCAGGCACATCAGGCATTGGGTCAAAATAGCGGTACAACATGGGTACCACCACTTTCGTCATCACGGTTGCGGTAATCAGCCCGCAAATTACCACGATGGCTAGCGGCTTCTGCACTTCCGAACCAAGGCCGGTGGCAATCAGAAACGGTGCCAGACCAAGTATAGTAGCCGCAGCGGTTATTAACACGGGTCGGAAACGTGCTTCGCAACTCGTCTTAACCGCATCACGCACACTCAGCCCTTGTTCACGTAGCTCCTTAATAAAAGAAATCAAAACTACGCCGTTCAATATTGCGACGCCCCACACAGCGATGAATCCGACCGATGCCGGTACTGATAGATATTCCCCGGTCACAAATAATCCGACAACGCCGCCGACAGAAGCAAACGGCAAAGCTGTAAAGATAAGCGTGGCCGCACAGTGTTTTCTTCAAGTCGCCACCGAGTTGGCAAGCAATCCTTCCATGGGGCCATGAGGCGCCCACCAATAGGTAGGCGCGTGAAAAATGGATTACAAGTCAGTTACGCATTAGTTGCCGGTAAAGTTGGCAGCGATGAAATTGCCTGTTGGCGTAAAGAACATATAAAGCGTTTCTTTCGCTTTATCCTTTGCATTCGGATCCTTGAAGGTCACTAGCCATTCCTTACCTTTTTTTCCGTCTATCTGCTCGATCTTCTCTTGAGGGATCGTCTGCCAGGATTTGGCAATTTTGCCCTTCTGTATAAGTGTTCCCTTGCGCTGCATGGCACAGCTAGATACCGTATCCGGTGATGCTTCTTTATTCCCATGAAAGTGACAGCTGCTCTCCTTCGCTGCCCAAGTCATGCTTATGTTGCCGAGGCTGATGCTTGTTACAATCGCTACCATTAAAAACTTCTTCATTTATATTGCTCCTAAGGTTGTGAAATTAAAGATTGTCGCGTTCGGTTTCGGTGCTTTTCAGGATCTCTATGTCCTCGTGCGCATGCTGGTGCTCCTGTGCAGGGAAACGGAAGCTATCGGGGTCGCTGTCATGATGGTAACTATGCAGTTGCATCAGCAGCAGAAGTACGCCAGCATAAATCAGGGCTTGATTCGATGCGAAACTGAAGCGTTTGAATGAAGACTTATGTCGCCAAAGCGATAGCATGCCTACCATGACAGTGAGTGCTGCCACCTGACCAATCTCGACGCCTAGATTGAAGCTCAATATACGCAGCAGCATGCTGGTATTGTCATCGCCCAACGGCAGTTGCTGCAGGCGAGTAGAGAGTCCGAACCCATGGAGCAAGCCAAACAAAAACACTGCCCAGAGCAGATTGGGGGAATTGGAATCAAAATACTTCTGGAAGCCGCCGTTGTTATCGAAGCCTTTATAGATCACGCTGAGCGCAATAACGGCATCAATCAAGTAGTAATTCCATGTGATTTGAAAAAAAGTGGCGAAGATCAGCGTAAGGCAATGCCCGAGGGTAAACACGGTCACAAACTTGGCAATATCCTTGAAGCTGGTCAGGAAAAACACCACGCCTAGTAAAAACAGGAGGTGGTCATAGCCTGTCAGCATATGTGTTGCCCCTAGTCCAATATACTGGAGATAGCCACCATCAAGCATGCGTTGCTTATCTTCTTCGGAAATACCATGAGCCCATGTAGTCAATGGGATCAGTAGGAATAGAAAAATGGAAAAATTATTTAAGGCAAGACGCTGCATTTTTAATACCTTTTATCGAAATTTTGATGCGAATTTACGAATACAATTTGTTGGTTTGGTGTTTTAAGTCATGTCCCTCCTTATTCATGATCGTGCCGGTGGTGTGCATCGGGATAATGCGAGTGCGAATGCACCAAAGGCTCATGGTGATGACGATGGATATGAGCGCCCGTTGTGGGTTCTATGTGACCGTGCTGGTGATGGTCATCATGCATATGCTCATGCTCGTGTTCTAACGCCTCATGTGTATGCACGTGCTCATGCCATTCTGTGAGGTGAAGCCATACACCGCAACCCATCAATACCGCAGCAACCATAAACTGGATGGATAGCGATTCGCCGAGGAGCGGGATCGCCAACAAGGCGCCCGCGAAGGGCGCTAATGAAAAGTAGGCGCCAGTGCGCGCCGTACCGAGGTGGCGCAACGCCACCACGAACAACACGAGGCTAAGGCCGTAGCTTAGAAAGCCGACTGTGCCGGCAACTGCAAGAAGAGACGGTTGCGGTAGTGCCGCACCCAGCAGCCAAGGAATCATAATATTTGCGGTGCCGGCGGTGAGTCCCTTGATCATCGCGATAAATGCGGCGTCCGCAAGCGCAACCTTGCGTGTCAGATTATTGTCAACGGCCCATCCGAGGCAGGCGCCCAGAATGGCCAGCATGGGAAGCGCGGAATCGAAACTAGTTTCTCTTGACCATGTCAGCACTACCGTGCCCATCACGATCATTGCCATGCCGACGACAATACGCCGGTCGAAATTTTCGCGAAACACAAACCATGCGAGCAATGCGGTCAATACTCCCTCCATATTCAATAGCAGCGCCGCCCCAGAGGCAGACATGCGAGACAGTCCCCACATCAACAGCACGGGCGCAATCATGCCTCCAGCCAGGATGCTCCCCGCCAGCCATATCACTTCGCAGTTACTCATATGCACCGGGTCGGCTTTCCTCAATAACCGCCAAAACGCTAAACCGAGGCCCGATCCCAGATAGAGCACCCCTGCCAGCAGCCACGGGTCCATCGGCCCTAGCAGGAATTTCGCAATGGGAGTGCCCAGTCCAAACAGAAGTGCTGCAGCCAATGCGCTCAGCACCCCTGGATTAATTGATATGGTCACGCCAGTTGCTCATGAGGCAATCGACTTATAGGTATTCCCGTTTGAATCCCATCAACTCATAACAAATATCCGGCAGCCAAAAACTCATGATGACAATAGTTGTTGGAAGTTTTTGCCGGTGCCGGGGCTAGCGTTATCGCGCGCATGGACAAGCCGATACAGCACTGGTAAAACAAGCAGGGTGAGTGCTGTGGACGATAGAATTCCTCCGATTACTACTGTTGCCAGCGGTCGTTGCACTTCCGCACCCGTGCTTGTAGCCAGAGCCATGGGGACAAACCCAAGGGCTGCCACCAGTGCCGTCATAAGCACGGGGCGTAAGCGGGTTAGCGCGCCGGTTTGAATGGCCTCATCTAAGGTTAATCCTTGCTCTCGCAAGTCCCGGATAAATGCCAGCATAACCAGCCCATTCAATACCGCTACTCCGGACAAGGCGATGAACCCAACCCCGGCAGAAATCGACAAGGGGATGTCACGCAGCCACAATGCCCATATTCCGCCGCTGAGTGCGAACGGGACGCCGGTGAACATCAGTAACCCATCCCGGATATTGCCGAACATGGTGTAAAGCAGAATAAAGATCAGTCCGAGAGCAATCGGTATTACAATCTGGAGCCGCTGAGCGGCAGAAATCATTTGTTCATACTGCCCGCCCCAGACCACCCAGTATCCCGCGGGAATATCCACTTGCTCTGCGATAAGTGTTTCTGCTTCATTCACGAATGAGCCTAGATCGCGGCCCCGCACATTGGCTGTGACAACTGCTCTTCGTTTGCCATTTTCGCGGCTTACCTGGTTGGGGCCTTGTACGACTTCGAAGTCGGCTACCTCACCCAAGGCAACGTAAGCAGGCCGGGTGGTGGCCAAGGCCATATTTACCCCCACACCTGTACCTGTACTGGGAGCGGGAAGCTGAATAGGCATACGCTTGAGTGCTTCCATATCGCCGCGTTGCTGCTCCGGAAGCCTCACCTGCAGCTCAAAGCGGCGATCGCCCTCATAAATAGTACTGGTGGTTCTCCCTGCGACAGAAATGGACACAGCATCTTGCACATCGGTTATATTTAAACCATAGCGCGCCATTTTTTCGCGATCCATCTGGATCGAGAGCACCGGTAAACCGGTGATTTGCTCCGTTTTCACATCCGCCGCACCAGGGACAGTGTCGAGAAGCTTTTCGATCTGTTCGCCCAGGGCAAGGAGAGTATCCATGTCATCACCGAATACTTTTACGGCGACATCCGCACGCACACCGGAAAGCAGTTCATTGAAACGCATTTGTATTGGCTGGGTGAATTCATAATTATTACCCGGCACCTTTCGAACCGCCTGTTCCATGGCGGCTACCAACTCCGCTTTAGTATCATGCGGTCCCGGCCATTCGGACTGGGGCTTGAGAATAATGAAAGTATCCGCAACGCTCGGCGGCATCGGATCAGTCGTGATCTCGGCGGTACCGATCTTGGAAAAGACCTTGTCCACTTCGGCAAATGTCTTGATCGTTTGCTCCAGCTCATCTTGCATTTCGATGGCCGTGGTCAGGCTGGTGCCGGGAATACGCAACGCATGCAGGGCGATATCTCCTTCGTTGAGGCTGGGTATAAACTCGGTGCCCAGCCGTGTAGTCAACAACCCCGACAGCACTACAATCACCACGGCAAGCGTGACTGTAAGTTCCTTGTTGTGCATTGCCCCACGCAATGCAGGCACATAAACTTTCTTTGCCCACGCCACTGCAGAACCTTCTTTTTCTGCTACCTTTCCGGAGAGGAAGAGTGCGATGGCTGCCGGGACGAATGTCACGGAAAGAATCATCGCCCCGAGCAGTGCGATCACAACGGTGAAAGCCATGGGATGAAACATCTTTCCTTCCACTCCGGACAGCGCGAAGATAGGGAGGTAGACCACCATGATAATCAGCTCCCCATAGATCAATACCCGGCGCGCTTCTCTGGATGCATCGAAGACTATTGAAAAGCGTTCCGTCGGGGTTAGTAAGCGTCCCAGTCTCGCCTGCTCATGGGCCAGGCGCCGGATACTGTTTTCGACAATGACAATAGCGCCGTCCACGATCAGGCCGAAATCGAGCGCGCCCAGGCTCATCAGATTGGCGCTGACATGATTCATCACCATGCCAGTAAAGGTGAACAGCATCGACAGCGGGATGACGAGTGCGGTAATGAGCGCTGCGCGCAGATTGCCTAAAAATAGGAACAGAACCACGATTACCAGAGCAGCACCTTCAAATAGGTTGGTGGCAACGGTTCGAATGGTCTTGTCCACCAAGGTAGTGCGATCGTAAACGGGAGTGGCTGTTACGCCTTCGGGCAAGGTGCGGTTGATCTCTATTAGTTTTGTGGCGGCTGCATGAGAAACAGCGCGGCTATTTTCGCCAATCAGCATATGCACTGTGCCCAATACCACTTCCTTGCCGTTTTGCGTGGCCGCGCCATTGCGCAGCTCCTTTCCTATCAAAATATCGGCAACATCCTTGATGCGTATCGGAATGCCCTGTCTCGAACCAAGCATAATATTTCCGATTTCATTCAGGTTGGCTACCTGTCCGGGCAAGCGGACTAAGTACTGTTCGCCGCTTTTTTCAATATAACCCGCGCCCACGTTAAGATTGTTGCGGGTAAGTGCCGCAACCACATCCTGTAGCGTTAGGCCAAAGGAGATCAGCTTGTCAGGGTAAGGGGCGACATGAAACTGTTTGACGAAACCGCCGATTGAGTTCACCTCTGTTATGCCTTTGACCGTGCGCAGCTGTGGTCGGATTATCCAGTCCTGGATCTCACGCAAGTCGGTGGGGTTATATTCGGCTCCATCCGGTTTTCGCGCATCTTTCTCGGCGTCGACGGTATACATGAAAATCTCGCCCAAGCCGGTAGAAATAGGCCCCATCGTCGGCTCGACCCCGATGGGCAGCCTATCCCTTGCTTCCTGGATACGTTGACCCACTAGCTGGCGCGCAAGATAGATATCGGTGCCGTCCTTGAAAATGACGGTGACTTGGGATAGCCCATAGCGCGAGATGGAACGCGTGTATTGGAGATTGGGAAGCCCAGCCATAATCGTCTCGATTGGGAAGGTGACGCGCTGCTCCGCTTCCACTGGCGAATACCCTGTTGCCCGTGTATTGATTTGTACCTGCACGTTGGTAATATCGGGTACCGCATCAATGGACAGGTGCTGGTAGCTGTAGGCGCCGAGCATAGCCATCCCCAGGACCGCTATCAGGACAAGTCCCCGCTGATATATGGATATTCGTAAAATGCGTTCAATCATAATGGTTGGCCTTAATGGTCATGGCTTGCGCCGGACTTGCCCAGCTCAGCTTTGATGGCAAAACTATTGCCCGCCGCATACCTCTCTCCTGCAGAGAGTCCCTTCAGCACCTCTATCATTCTTCCATCGCTTAATCCCAGTTCCAGAGGGCGCGCTTCGAAGTATTGGCCATAGCGGCCGAAGACCACTGTCCAGTCACGTATTGTCTGGAGGGAGTCCGATGAGATGGCAATAGGAACCGGAATTTCTTCAGTTACCAGTTCTGCATTAACAAACATGCCGGGGCGCCATTTATCGCTCTGGTTATCGAGCTCCACCCGGGCAGTGGCGGTACGGGTTTGTCCCCCGATTAGCGTAGTGATATAGGTGATAGCGCCTTCGCCTTCGACATCAAATGCCGTCGCTTTCACCGTTGCTTTTCGCCCGACCTTCATCACGGCCAGATCTTTGGGATATACCGTAATTGCCGCCCAGACGGTCGATATGTCAGCAATGGTGTAGATGTTGTCATCGGCTTTCAGCGTCTGGCCCAGCGAGATGGCTTTTGCAGTGATGAGCCCGGAAATTGGGGCACGGACTTCGTAACGTGCCAGGTCCTCCTCTTTGGAGTTTGACTCGGGCCGTACGCCTAGGGAGTGCAACTTGACCGCAGCAAGATCGAGCGCGATTTCAGCTTCACTCAATAACTCTTGGGCAGTGAGATAATCTTGCTTGGCAGAGATCTTCTCTTCCCATAACCGCTTCTCCCGCTCAAAGGTAACTTGCGCCAGTCCTAATCGTTTCCGCGCGACGCGATATTGGCTGAGCAGCTCGGCTAGCATCTGGCTTTCGATTACCGCAAGGATTTCACCTTTCTTTACCTGCTGGCCATGATGACCATGGACAGCAGTTACTATGCCGGGCAACCGGGGCACGACCTGTACGATGGTATGCTCATTGAATATAATCTCGCCTGGCAGCTTCAGGGTAGGCCTGATCGTCGCTGGCCCGGCCGTGAGTATTTCGACACCGATGCTCTTTAGCATCTCATCTGGCATTTCCACGCGCGCTTCGACCTGGTTATATTTCCATCGGAAGGCTCTTCCCTTCCTGTTGACGGCAATCGCCACATCGAATGAATGCGGTTCCTCTACGATCTGATCACCGATCAGATAATCAGCCTCAGGTGTGAATTTAAAGATTTGCGCTGGCGCGCCGAGCCGTGAAAGCGTGATCGTGACATCGGCGGAGGATGGAGGAAGCGGCTTTCCATTCTCATAGAGATAGAGCCGGAATTGAGGGGGCACGCCTTTCTCGAAGATAGTCACCTCGACGCCGAAATTGCCCGTCGTAAGCAACTTTCCTCCTTTAGGGCCCTTTTGGGGCTCTGATTCCGCGTCGTTTTCCTTTGCTCCTGAACCTGATGTTTCCGTTGCGGTAACTGCTTCAGAAGATGAGGCAGCCTTGTCCAAAGTAAGGATCAAGCCGCCCAGGATAAAACCTGTTGCGATGACAACGGCAACGGAGATCATTTGACGTTTGTTCACAATCCGCTCCTTAAGGCTTTATCAACACTGCTGTTAATTACGGGAGAATTTAAAGGGTCATCGATCGGTCCCGCGATCAGGCGCTCGATTTCATTGACCAGGCGCTGGTAGTTGGCGAGGGCGCGTACGTACAAGACCCGGTTCTGGAACAGGGTGCGTTGCGTGTCGAGCATTTCCAGAAATCCGAACCGCCCCAGTTCGTAACCCCTTGTAGTGACCTCGAACGCGCTGGTTGCGCCCGGCAGGATTTCATCGCGCAGCATGACGATTTCGTTCATCGCAGCCGAAAGCGCTTCGTAAGCCTGGGTAAGCTCCGTTTTAAGCCGCAACTCGGTGGCTGCCTGCTCGTCGACGGCCTTGTCCACGCGCTGATGGGCTTGCAGGATATTGCCCTGGTTGCGGTCGAACAATGGCAGTGGCACGATCACGGCAGCTATGGGGGTCGTGCCGCCGAGCTGTGCATGGTGAACGGCGCCCGCCTGAACGGTGAGGTTGGGGATGCGCTTCGTTTGCTCCACGTCCAGCAGCGCTTTACGCTGTTCTATGTTCTTCATGGAGCGCAGCGCCATGGGGCTGGCAAGCGCGCGTTCCACCAGTTCTTCGAAGCGCGGCAGGGTAACGGACGATTCAAGATCGCCCAATGCCTTACCGAATTTGGGCGAAGCGTTGCCCCATAGCAATGCCAGGCGCTTGCGCGCGGATTCCAGGTCGCGTTGCGCCTGCACCAGCGCTATCCTCGTGGTGGAAAGTGCCACGCCGACCCGCGTCTCCTCGATGGGTGGAACTTTGCCGGCCTGGACACGTTTTGCAACCGAATTCACCACCCTTTGAGCCAGGTCCTGGCTTTCTTCGGCGAGGCGCAGCTGTTCCTGTCCGGCAAGCACCTCCGTAAAAACGTTAGCCACCCGCGCGATGAGCTCCACGCGCCTGATTTCGTAATCCCGGGCGGCCAGCTCCTCGCCCAGGGACGCAGCGGCGACGCGCGCGGCACGTTTTCCGCCGAGTTCGATCAACTGATAGATACGGATAGTGCTGATTTGCTGGACCACTTCTTGCGCAACCGACTTTTGGGAGTTGATGTCGCCTGTAAGCGGCTGAACATTTCCTATATTCTCCACGTTCATCGATAACTCGGGGTTTGGCAGCAGGCCTGCCTGCAAGGTCGCACCCTTGAGCGCGCGCTTTTCCTTTTCAAAGGCAGCTAGCTCAGGATTGCGTTGCAGCGCCAGGAGGGCTGCATCCCGCAAGGTGAGGTCTTTCTTTTCCTCGGGTGGCGGCTCGGAATAATCTAGACCCCTGTCAGGCAATGTGCTGGAAAAAGTGTTTTCGGCAATAGAGTCAGGCTTGTAGCAAAGTGCCAGAATAAGAAACAATCCGGCGAGAACAGGGTGCCGTAGGGCCGTGAACAGTATGCAAACTCTCATGGAACTCCTCACATATGCTATACGACCAACCAATGCGCCATCGGCTAAACGAGGGCAACGGTTAGTAATAAAACTGCAGCAAGATCAGGCTGATGATGAGATCCAGCATTGCTTAAGCGGTGACAGCTGCCGCAATATCAGGAACTACACTTGGCGAGACTTGGTGATTTAGCTTGCGAAGGAGATTCGGGGAGGACGCAGAGGGGAGTCCGGAATGGATTCGGGGATGGCTACAGGAAGAAATGTCGTCGGAACTTCTGTACTGATAGAAGCTGGCACGAGCGGGGGTGTCGTAAAAAAGAAAGGTTGATATTGTCCCGCTGCGTGGAGACCCAGATGGGTAGCCGCATCCAAATGGCCATCATCATCTAAAAGATTTTGATGGGCCTCAAGATGTGCCGTTGGGTCAATAGAAAGAACGTGGTGTTCATGCTCAATCTCATGAACAAACACCTCGCTATTAAACCCCGAAGCAAATGCGTTTGTCAGCAGGGTGACAAATAACATAAGCAAAATCGGATAGGTGTGGCATTTTTTCATGGGACTCAGTTGAATTGTATACTGCTATAAAGGATAGCTGTCAATTCTTTCTGCTGGAGCCCCTACATCTGCAGGTCCCATCGCAGGTTCTTGACTTTGCGGAGGGCGAAAAAATGGCCACAATGAATGGAAGGGATTGACATAAGACCGCTATTTGGCGTTTGAGCTTATAACGCAAACGCAATTCGAACTCGATATTGTTCAATCCGCTCCCGGTTGTAAATCTCTCCACCTCTGAACTACAGCGTCGGTTTCAAGCGCGCTGCGAGATCAGCTGCTGCGTCAACAGGAAGTCTGATGATGTCTGGAAGTGTGCGGATACATCGCCATCCTGACTTATGAATAAGGCGGACTCAATTTTATAGCGATAAGGTACTAATCCCTGAAAGCCGATTACGGCATGCATACGCGCCACTTCTCCTCCTCTGAAAGTCTAGGTTTCACGCCACACCCCAGTCTAAATCGTAATACTTTTTTCTGCATACCCGGCTGTCCGGCTTATCTTGAGGGGGATGGAATCGGGTGCCGGAAGTGCTTTGGGGACGGATGTGGTTTGTGCTGAGACATCAGGCATAGGCGCACCCATTCCCGTATCCAGGGGAATAATAAGGACAGCTTTTTGCGCGAGGCTACTGGCCTTTAATCTTGGCTGTCAGCTGTTGGCGGGAATAAGGGGATGCTGCTTAGACAGGTATTAGGTAATGCTAAATGAGCAAGACATTGGTTACGGCACGGGCAAAAATACAAATGGGTAGCCACGCACAAACGGCTACCCATGTCATCAATTACTGATTGTATCTTTTTTTAATTTCAGCGATTTCCTCTCCGGGGCTATGCGGTTAAACCCGTAAATTACCAACCTCAGTGCTCTGCCTGCCTCGGCAGCTTGCGATAAAACCGATTAGCCCCAACCCAGCCAGCAACATCGCATAGGTTTCCGGCTCCGGCACCGGAGAAGTAGAGACAAACCCAGGAACATCAGTGAGTATTATCCGGCCGTTGAGAGGTTGGACTTCGCGTGCATTACCCTCCGGGAAGAGGCCACCGAAAGCCTGGATTTGTTCCTTTGACATTTCTATGGGCTGATACAAATTGACCCACTTTACGCCTTCCGTAAACGGCGGTGTCGTGAGCGAACCGGTGTATCGGAACGATTCCAGATTATCGGGAAGCAGCGAATTCAAATTGAAATGATCGACAGTGTGGGTGGTCGAGGTGTTTTGAGGCAGATCCGAGAAAATCGGGCCAAGCGCGCTGTTGAAGCTTCCTTCATTAACCAACCTACCTACTACCAGAACGTTGTTTGAGGCGTCGGCAAATACGAGATGCAGCTCCATCGCGGCCGGCTTGGCATTCTCCAAATGCTCAGAAGGTTCGTGAAAGTGGAACTGGGCCAATTTATATGTATCGCCGTCAACCGTTACCGATCCCGCGCCGGGAACAACATTGGCCCTGATGGTTTTGTCTACAGCAGGCGAGCCGTTATTGATTACGCTCAGGTTGGTGTCAGAGCTTAAGTTAAATTGCAATGGAGACAACCTGCCGAAATAGGTATTGTCCGACCGGATATCGATGGGGCTTTGCTGCTCCATTCCGGCTAGTACCTGGTCAACTACATCGGCCTTCGCGGTAGGCGCCCCGATAATACAAAGGGCGAAAATTAACGAGGTTAACTGCAATAACGGAGATAGCTTTTTGCGCATAATAGGAACCTCCTGGCATATTGAGAATGGTAATACTTGAAGAACCGCTGATTCAAAATAACACGTCCTCCGTCAAGAAAATGTTTCCTTAATGTCAAGAAGTCGTTAAGCCAGGATGCGCGTTGACTAGATTGTCATTTCTCAATTTACTACTAGTGATAATCAGGGCTGGAACGTTTTCCTAGTTCAACGGCACCTTCAGACGCCTGAAGGATATTAGCAACCCTAAATCATACGCGATCTTTAAAGCTCCACAAGCGATCAAAGGCGCGCTCAGCAGTCCGCTGGCGAGCAAGGCGCCGCCCAGGGTCGGGCTCACTGCTGAGGCGAGACTGCGAGGTACTGCGGTAAAGCTTGAGGCGGCAGCGCGCTCCGGCGGGGTAACTACAGCCATCACATATGCGGTTCGCGTTGGCACATCCATCTGCGATAAAGCGCTTCGGACGAATAGCAGAGTCAGCGCAACTTCGACATTTGGGGCAACTGCGGCAAAAATGAGGCACACATTAGCGGGAGCGTGAGTAAAGACCATAGTGTTGAGCAGCCCTATCTTGCGTGCCACAGCTGGCGCAGCGAGCTGGGAACCCGCCGAGAGCAGTCCGGCGCAAAAGAAGAAAGTCCCCGCCTGCCCGGGCGAGAGCCCGAATCGCTCAAAGAGCCATAGCGTCAGCAGCGAGTTCACCACCAATCCGCCGGCAAACGCATCAACGCTAAACAACATCGCGAGCTTCAAAACAATGCCGCGGGACGGACCTAGTGGTGCCGCTGGTTTGTTGGCACGGATACTGGCTGTTGGCAGAGCCCGGTAGAGCAGCCAGACTGATCCCCCGATCAGGCCATAAAGCACGAACATTGCACGCAGGCCATCAATCAGTGGAAGACCTAACCATGCGTTCAGCCAGGATGGGACGCCAGCGGCCAGCGCGCCAACGGCTGCGCTCAGTGAGCCGACAAGCGAATAGCGAGCGAACAAAGCGGTACGGGCGTCCCCTCTCGCCGCACCTGCCAGGCGGGCATGCTCCAGCGGCAAAAATACGCTGGCATCGCCCGAACTCGGATTAAGTGTTCCAATAAATGCAACAACGAGCAATGGCCAAAAAGACGAGATGCTTGCGAAGCTAAGACCGGTAATTGCCATTAACAAGGCGGCGGATAGCAACAGCCGACGTCCTGGCCATCGGTGACCAATTGCGCCCACCACTACCGTTGCGAGTGCTGATCCGGTGAGAGTTGCCGTGCTTAAATAGCCCACATCCAGTTGGTTAAGTCCTAGCGCCAGCAAATAGGCGGGCAGAAGTATGGCGACATACCCATCGGCGAAGCCCCGCAATGCGCGAGCGATCAGCAAGGGGAAAGCCTCTTTCCCTACCCCCGCCGGGACGAGCAGCCGGGCAAGCGCCCTGCGCGCCGCATCCGCTCCCACTGATTTAACCCTTCCCTGTGATCCGCTCCATCAGCATGGCCGGTGAGCGGAAGTACATCCCGAATGATTTGCTATAGCTGGAAAAGCGCTTTCCATTATTGGTCCTGTGCAGCACAAATAGCGCGTGGCGTGGCTTCACACATCGGTTAATACAAGAAAGATTGTGGGTTCTAGAAGAGATAACAATCAGAAACCTGTTACTAAGGCTTATTCACGACCCAGCCTGGGCATTCAAAGCCTTTCTAATGGTTTTTGCCAGATCCTTCGCATCACCTTTGCCCCAATAGTGCATGAACAAATAATGTGGCTGTTCATGAGTCATGTGCTGATGGATCGCGACAATATTGATGCCGCCAGCTCGCATGATTTTTAGCACTTGCTGCATTTCGTCGGCCAGCATGACGAAGTCGCCATCCACGACCGCTTCGTTGTCTGTACCTGCGAACGCTGCCCAAGTATTCACCCCCATTTCTTTTCCTATGGGGACGCCTTGCATAGTGGCAGAACGGCCCACCGTAACTTTAAACATCCCGTCTTTTGAAGTTCCTTTCATGCCCAGAATATCTTCAATAGGACTTGCGGAGATTTTGCTCTCCTTCGGAATAGACTTGGGAAATTCAGATGACGGCATGGGCTTTGCAGCACGGATTTCAGCCGCTTTTTCGTAAATCTTGTTAACGCCGGCAGCGAGCTTGGCAGTGTTTCCCATGCCGCCGATGTGCATGAAATACACCTTGGGCTCATCAAAGAAAAAATGATTATGCAAGGCAGTGACTTCCAGTCCCGCTTCAAAGGCTGCGCTCATGGCCGGATTGACTTCATCCTCAAACAGCACGATATCGCCCATCATTATTACCTTTCCATTCTGGGCAGGTACAAAAGCGGACCATGAGGTCAAGCCCATGAAAGGTGGCATTGTCCATTTGTCCACTTGTATTTTCAGATCGGTGCGAGGTTTGGAGATCTTGAAGACGTTTTCTTCCTTGGAGTAGGTTCCTTTGAGACCTGTCAGTTTCTCAATCTCAGCCGTATCTACATTGCCTGATGTTTCGGTAGCGTTGGCAGTTGCTACAAGTAGTAGTCCAACCGGAATGAGGTAACGCAGATGCAAAAGAAAATAGGGCATGGCTATTCCTCCTTAACTAAGAGTGGTGGGATAGGTGCGCGCATGGGCTGCTCGTTTTCAAGCCCGTCTCATCGCAATGACGTATTACTGAAGCTCGTCAATCTGTAGTACATCCTACATTCTTTGTAATATATAAAACATAAAATATCAATATGGATTTTCTTTATGAGGTTCGCAAATAGCAGTGACTCCTCCTGGTTTTTAGCCTACCCATGGGTAGGGTAACCGCGCGCATGCGCATTCTGGCCAGCGCTGAAATCCCTGAGCTGCGGTTAACGCCATTCGGGCGCTTGCTGCATGTCAATCAGCCTGAACTTGTTGCGGGCTAGTATCGCGTTTGAGTAGTAGTAGGTGGTTTCGGAAGGGAAGAAGATGCGCGCATCCGGGAAGCTACGGTGGAATGCGTCGGAGATGCGGCCCCGGACTTGGCGCTCTTTGACTGCGTAGAAGCGTACCAGAATGTCAAGCAGGTAACTGAAGAGTTCGCGTCCGAGGTAGTGATCGTAAACCAGGCTATAACGATATTGACGGGGAAAGGATTCATGAACCTCGATATCCGCACCTATAGCCTCAAGCCCTGCTCGTTTCCGTACTTCTCTATCAATCCATACGTCGAAGTCACGGTGAACCGTGCGATGAGGCCGAAAATCCCTGTCTATCTCAAGAAGGAGGTTTTGCGCGTGGGATTCCAGCAGGATACCCCGTTCCCGGACGACTTTTGTCCAGCAATCGACAACCGGGATCATGATTTCCTCAAGCACGAAGGATTCGGGATCTACACCGAGGCGCTCAATCAACTGGACGAGAAGCGGCGGGCTCGCAGGATCACGCATGTCTTTTGCATAAAGTGCAAAATAGGGAATAAGGAACCTCTCTTTTCGAGAGGGACGTGGGGTGGTTTCCCTGATTAAAAATCCCCAGTCATCCCTATCGTGACCATAAGTGAAACCAAGCACCTCAGGGAGGTAGGCGAATCGGTCTAAGCGGATATGTTCCATGTCGCGGGAGCTTTCGACGCTCTTGCGGATGTTCTTTCGCCTCAGCCGTCGATTGAACCGCGAAATGCGGCGGGGATAATGAAGCTTGAGGAAATGGGCGGGAACCGCCTGTGCGCTGGTGCCTACCGTAAGCACAGTCCGCGTAGATGCCGTGGGCGCGACTTCGATGGGCTTGCCTCTTGGTAATGCTTGAAGTTCCTCGATATGTTCAACCCCTGGGCTTGCCCAAGTTTCCGGATGCACGGCGAAAAGCACTTCTTTCGCGTCAACATAGTGATCACGGAGCGATGTTGTAGGATTGGCCTCAAATATGGAAACATGGCTTCTAGGAGCATGGATGGTAACCAACTGAAACGATGATTGCGCGCTTCCGGGCTGATAGTCAGGCGCGGCTTCGGATTCGCCTGCGAAAGCGCTGTAATTTTTTACCGCCTCATCAACATATCTCTCCATGAAAATAAACGCATTGCTCTCCTGAAGGATGCTATCCAACTTCATGATATTATGCTTTCATCATATTGAAGAATTACAACGTATTATTCCTCCAAAAGTCAATCCAAGTCGCAGGACCAGCAAATAGGCGGACAGACGTATGGCGATATACCCATGCCGCGAAGCCCCGCAATGCGTGGGGCTATCAGGAATGGAAAAGCATCTTTTCCTATCCTCGCGCCATGACGTATATTGAAGCTCTATAAATCTGTAGTACGCTCTACATTATTTGTAGTATATAAATCATAATACGTCTATATCGATTTTCTTTGTGAATTCCGCAAATATGCATTGGCTCCTGCTGATTATCAGCCTGCCCACCGGTAGCGCGACGGCCCGCATGCGCATCTGGCGAGCGTTGAAATCTCTTGGCTGCGGTTCCTTGCGGGATGGCGCCTATCTGCTTCCCAATACTCCATTGGGGCAAGAGGCTCTGAGAGAGTTATCCGACGATACGGTGCGTGAAGGCGGAAATGCGTGGTTGCTGACCGTGCAGGCGCAATCCGAAAAGGAGAACGAAATTTACCGCACCCTGTTTGATCGGAGCGGCGATTACGAGGAACTGCTTAGGACCTTCGCGGAGGCTCGCAAGGCGCTTCCAAAATTAACGCCCCAGAAGATTGCAAAATCACTGCGCGGGCTGCGTCGTGCTTATGAAGCAGTTCGTACGATCGATTACTTTCCTAATGAGGCCAGCACCCAGGCGCAAGTTTTGTGGATGGATTTCGTGAATGAAGCCGATAGCATATTATCCCCGGATGAACCCCATGCGGCCTCCGAAAGGGCGATCGCCCGCCTGGATTTAACTCAATACCAGGGGCGCACTTGGGCCACCCGCCATCACCTCTGGGTGGACCGCGTCGCCAGTGCCTGGCTTATCCGTCGTTTTATCGATCAGAAGGCCCGGTTTCTCTGGCTGGATTCTCCCGCTCATTGCCCGGCTCACGCCCTTGGC
>Ga0209930_1001292_pt1 | contig 41188 bp, 35 predicted proteins | sample ThiBiot_500_biof_2_FD_183948 | JGI IMG/M metagenome (GOLD analysis project Ga0209930, IMG submission 183948) | Wastewater bioreactor microbial communities from Cape Town, South Africa - Thiocy_cont_500_biof (SPAdes) | ecosystem: Engineered > Bioreactor > Thiocyanate-remediating >...
TTACTCGCGAGATTGGCCATGCTGACGTCCCCCCTCAGGCGGAAAGCGCGCGGTGGATGGATTCGGCGGCGATGCGTCCGTCGGCGACGGCGGCGACGGTGAGATCCTCGCCGGTCGCCGCGCAGTCGCCACCGGCCCAGACGCCGGGAAGCGAGGTGCGCCGCTCGTCGTCGACGCGGATCTTCCCGCCTTCGAGCACGATCGCCGCGGCCGAGCTGTTGAGCGCCGCCGGCACCAGCGTCTGGCCGATGGCCTTGAACACCATGTCGGCCGGAAGGGTGAAGGTGGCGCCGGTGCCGATCAGCCGGCCCTCGCGCTCCGCCGTCTCCTCGAACTCGACGCCGGCGACATGGCCGTTCTCGACGAGGAGGCGCGCGGGCTTCGCGTAATGACGGATGACGACGCCGTTGGTCGCGGCCAGCTCCTGCTCGTAGCGCGAGGCGCCCATCTTCTCCGGCCCGCGCCGGTAGACCATGGTTACCTCCTTGGCGCCGAGCCGCTTCGACTGGACGGCGACGTCGACCGCGGTCATGCCGCCGCCGATGACGACGACGCGGCCGCCGACGGGCAGCGTGGAAAGATCGGCCGCCTGGCGGAGATCGGCGATATAGCCGACGGCGTCCATCGCACCGGGAAGGTCCTCGCCGTCGAGCGCCAGCGCATTGACGCCGGCGAGACCCATGCCGAGGAAGACGGCGTCATAGGCCTGGCTCAATTCGGACAGCGCGATGTCGCGGCCGAGCGCCTTGCCATGCTCGACGGTGATGCCGCCGATCGACAGCACGAACTCGACCTCCGCCTGCGCGAAGCCGTCCGGCGCCTTGTAGGCGGCGATGCCATATTCGTTGAGGCCGCCGGCCTTCTCGCGGGCGTCATAGATGACGACGTCATGGCCATGCATGGCGAGGCGGTGCGCGGCGGAAAGGCCCGCCGGCCCGCCGCCGACGACGGCGACGCGCTTGCCGGTCGCGGCCGCGCGCGGGAAGGGCTGCTCGCCCGTCTCGTCCATCAAGACATCGGTGGCGTAGCGCTGAAGCAGGCCGATCTTGACCGGCTTGCCCTCCGCCTCCTCGCGGACGCAGGCCTCCTCGCAGAGCGTCTCGGTCGGGCAGACGCGGGCGCACATGCCGCCGAGGATGTTCTGCGACAGGATCGTCTCCGCCGAGCCGATCGGATTGCCGGTCAGGATCTGGCGGATGAAGAGCGGGATGTCGATCGAGGTCGGGCAGGCTTTGACGCAGGGCGCGTCATAGCAGAAATAGCAGCGATCAGCCTCGACCAGCGCCTCGTGATCGCCGAGCGGGGGGTGGATGTCGCTGAAATTGGCCGCATACTGATCGGGCGCAAGACGGCCCGTCGCGATGTCCGGCGATGTCGTCGCCATGTGCTTCTCCCTCGCGGCCCGCGCGGGGCCGGTTCTGCGAAGCGCGGGAAGGCCCGCGGAGCCATGCCTGGCCGCCGCGCGCCCTCTTTTTGTTGTCGTCGCCGCGGCCCGGAAAAGTCTTGATCATTTGGACAAATTCCAGATCGGGCGTCAAGGCATGCTTTCGAGCAATTCCAGTCTATGCCTGCACAAAGGCAGAGCAAGACCGGCTCGTTTCCGGCGCTACCGGGGCAAGCCCCTCTCAGCCGACGAGGAGATCGGCGAGCGAGGCGGGCCGGGCTTCGCGCTCCACGAGATCGAGCCCGCCGACGAGATCGGCGATATGCTCCTCCATGACCGCGGCCGCGCGCGGCCCATCCTGCGTGGCCAGTGCGGCGATCAGCGTGCCATGCGCCGGGCTGCCGCAGGTCGCCTCGCGGCGCCGCCAGTAGAGCGAGATGATGAGCGAGGAGCGGGCGACCAGCTCGCGGACGAAGCCGGCATAGACAGGCTGCCCGGCGATGTCGGCAATCGCGATGTGGAAGGTGCCGGAGAGGACGATGGCCCGCCGGTGCTCGCCGGCATGCAGCGCCGCATGCTCGGCTTCGACCGAGGCGGCGAGCGTCGCGATGTCCTTCTCGCCCGCCCGTCCGGCGGCTGCGGCGGCGACGCGCGGCTCGATCAATTGCCGCGCCTCGAAGACGCTGCGCGCCTCGTGCACGGTCGGGTGGGCAACCATCGCGCCGCGGTTCGGCTCGATATGGACGACGCCCTCATGTGACAGCGCCTCGAGCGCGGAGCGGACCAGCGTGCGGCTGGCGCCATAGACGGCGCCGATCTCGTCCTCGGGAAGACGGGTGCCGGGCGCGAGGCGATGATCGAGGATCGCGTCGAGCAGCGCCCGATAGACGGTGGCGGCACGCGGGCTGCGCAGTGCCGAACGCTCGCCCGACGACCGCTCCGTCTTCAGCATGGAGTCCCCGACCCGCTTCGCGCCTGATTGATGATCATCCGAATCTAGTCGAGGCGACGCCCGGCGGGAAGAACGGGATCGTATACGATCTGCGCATAGTTTTGTCGGCACCGCCTCGTTTTTGTGCATGCCGCGATTGGCAGCGAAATCGAGCCGACGCGGTGCGCCGTCCTGAAAAACCGTTCTCCATCAGAGCGTTGTCCGGGCATGGCACCGCTTGCCGGCGTTTGGCACACGACTTGCGATCCTGTTTTCCGGACCTCACGGAGACGACGATGGCAAGGCCTGCCGATCTGGAACTCGCTTCAGTCACCAAGCGCTATGGCGAGACGACGGCCGTCGACAGCATCGACCTCAAGATCAAGGCCGGCACCTATTGCTGCCTGCTCGGCCCGTCCGGCTGCGGCAAATCCTCGACGCTCCGGATGATCGCCGGCCATGAGAGCGTCAGCGACGGCGACATCGTGCTCGGGCCGGAAGTGGTCAACGACCTGCCGCCGGCGAAGCGCGGCACGGCGATGATGTTCCAGTCCTATGCGCTGTTCCCGCATCTCTCGGCGCGCGACAATGTCGCCTTCCCGCTGCGCATGAAGGGCGTCAACAAGGTCGACCGCTCGATCCGCGCCACCGACGCGCTGAAGATGGTCGACATGGAGCGCTATCAGGCGCGCCTGCCGAGCCAGCTCTCGGGCGGCCAGCAGCAGCGCGTGGCGCTTGCCCGCGCGCTCGTCACCGACCCGCAGATCCTGCTGCTCGACGAGCCGCTCTCGGCGCTCGACCCCTTCCTCAAGATCCGCGTCCGGGCGGAGCTGAAGCGCTTCCAGCGCGAGCTCGGCATCTCCTTCATCCATGTGACGCACAGCCAGGAAGAGGCGATGGCGCTCGCCGACCTCGTCATCATCATGAATGCCGGCCGCATCGAGCAGGCCGGCGACCCGCGCACGATCTTCAACGCGCCGGCGACCGAGTTCGTCGCCCGCTTCATCGGCGGCCACAACGTGATCCCGGCCGGTGAGCGCAAGATCTCGGTGCGCTCCGACCGGCTGCATGTCTCGGCCGGCGGCCAGGGCACGCCGGCCACGGTGCGCGAGGTCGAGTATCAGGGCACCGCCGTCTTCGTCAGCCTCGTCACCGAAGCGGGGCTCGAGCTGATGGCCATCGTGCCGGAACGCACCTTCTACGCCCGCCCCTTCGAGGCCGGCGAAGCCGTCCACGTCCATTGGGACGAAGCCGACATCCATGAGCTCGCGGCCTGAGCGCCGGCGCTTGCACCAGAGGAGAGAGTGCCCATGAAGAAGTCCGACAAGTCCGGCCTGTCGCGCCGCACGCTGCTCAAGGGATCGGCCGCTTTCGCCGGTTTCGTCGGCACGCAGGCCGTGACCGGCTTCCCCGCCGTCCATGCCGATGAGCCGATCACGCTGCGCTACCTCTCGACCGCGACCAACCAGTCGCCGGCCATCGCCGCCAAGGCGAAGGAAGTCACCGGCATCAACATCGAATATGTGACGGTCACCACCGATGACGTGACCAAGCGCATCGTCACGCAGCCGGATTCGTTCGACCTCGTCGACACCGAATATTTCAGCCTGCGCAACCTGATCCCGTCCGGCAACCTGATGGGCATCGACGCCAAGAAGGTGAAGCTGGTCGACAAGCTCGCCACCGCCATGACCAAGGGCGAGGTGGACGGCAAGAAGATCGGGAACCAGGGCACCGCCCCGAACAAGGTGTTCTACCTCGAGAAGCAGCGCGGCAAGGAGTTCGCCAAGGAGCCGACCGACTGGATCACCCTGATCCCGACTACCTACAACGCCGACACGCTCGGCATCCGCCCCGACCTCATCGGCCGGCCGATCACCAGCTGGGCCGAGCTGCTCAATCCCGAGTTCAAGGGCAAGGCCTCGATCCTCAACATCCCCTCGATCGGCATCATGGACGCCGCCATGGTCAACGAGGCGATGGGCAAGGTGAAATATGGCGACAAGGGCAACATGACCAAGGAGGAGATCGACAAGACGATCGCCACCCTGATCGAGGCCAAGAAGGCCGGCCAGTTCCGCGCCTTCTGGACCGACTTCAACGAGAGCGTCAACCTGATGGCCTCGGGCGAGACGGTCATCCAGTCGATGTGGTCGCCGGCCGTGACCGCCGTCCGCCTCAAGGGGATCCCCTGCACCTTCCAGCCGCTGAAAGAGGGCTATCGCGCCTGGGCCTCCGGCTTCGGTCTGCCGCGCACGCTGAAGGGCAAGCAGCTCGACGCCGCCTACGAGTTCATCAACTGGTTCCTGTCCGGCTGGGCCGGCGCCTATCTCAACCGCCAGGGCTACTACTCGGCCGTCCTCGAGACCGCCAAGGAGAACATGGAGCCCTATGAGTGGGCGTTCTGGATGGAAGGCAAGCCGGCCGAGAAGGACATTCTCGGCCCCGATGGCGGCCTCCTGGAGAAGGCCGGCTCGGTCCGCGACGGCGGTTCCTATGTCGAGCGCATGGGCGCGGTCGCCTGCTGGAACTCGATCATGGATGAGAACGCCTACATGGTTCAGAAGTGGAACGAGTTCATCGCCGCCTGATGTGATCACGCCGCCGGGGCCCTCGCCCCGGCGGCTTCTCGCTGCCGGCGCAGTGCCGGCACGCCTCGTTGCCGGACGGAGAGCCGCTGCCGATGCTGGATGCAAGATCGCGCTGGACGCCCTACTGGCAGGCGGCGCCGCTGGCCCTCGTCTTCCTCGTCTTCTTCGTCCTCCCGCTCGCCATCACCTTCATGGTGAGCTTCTGGACCTATACCGGCTATTCGATCGAGCCCGCCTTTGTCGGCGACAACTATGCCTCCGCCTTCGACAAGTGCTTCGCGAGCCTGCCGGATCTCTGCACGACCTTCCGGACCTATCTCTCGACGCTGAAATTCTGCCTTCTGGTCTGGCTGATCACGCTCGTGCTCGGCTTCACCATCGCCTATTACCTCGTCTTCGAGATCAAGTCGCCGACGACGCGCATCGTCCTGGCGCTTTTGACGACCATCCCGTTCTGGACCTCGAACGTGATCCGCATGATCTCGTGGATCCCGCTGCTCGGCCGCAACGGCCTCGTCAACCAGGCGCTGATGGGCGCCGGCATCACGCATGAGCCGGTCGACTGGCTGCTCTATTCGAGCTTTTCGGTGACGCTGTCGCTCGTGCATATCAACACGGTCTTCATGATCGTGCCGATCCTCAATTCCATGTCGCGCATCGACCGCTCGCTGATCGAGGCCGCCTATGACAATGGCGCCAGCGCCTGGCAGACGATCTGGAACGTCATCGTTCCCCTGTCGAAGACCGGCATCGCCATCGGCTCGATCTTCGTCGTCACCGTCGTGATGGGCGACTTCATCTCGATCGGCCTCATGGGCGGCCAGCAGATCGCCTCGGCCGGCAAGGTGATCGAAACGCAGATCACGGCGCTGCAATTCCCCATTGCCGCCGCCAACGCCATCGTGCTGCTCGCGGTGGTGCTGATGATCATCTGGACGCTGCTGCGCCTCGTCGACATCCGCAAGGAGCTTTGAGATGACCGAGGGCCGCTCGCGCGCGTTCTACGTCCTGTCGGCGATCTTCGGGCTCTATGTCCTCTTCCTGTACGGGCCGACGATCACCATCCTCGTCCTCTCCTTCCAGGGGCCGAGCGGCGGCATGACCTTCCCCATGAACGGGGTGTCGCTGCACTGGTTTCACAATCTCTGGGCCGGCATCGGCGTGCCCAATGTCGTCGACGCGCTCCTGAATTCACTGAAGCTCGGCCTCGTCGTGACGGTGCTGACGGTCGTCATCTCGATCATGGCCGGCTACGCCTTCCGCCGCCGCTTCCGCGGCCAGGACGCGCTGTTCTTCACGGCGATCGCGAGCCTGATCCTGCCCTCGATCATCGTATCGCTCGGCATCGCGCTCGAGTTCCAGCTCATCAACCAGACCATCACCGGCTGGGGCGACACGCTGGTCGACAATTATGTCGACATCGACAACCCGACCGCCTGGACCAATTTCCTCGGCTCCATCGGCATCCTGATCCAGGACAATTTCCAGACCGTGATGGGGCTCTTCACCTCCGGCCTCGGCGCCCACCTGACCTGGACGCTGCCCTTCGGCCTCCTGATCATGTTCGCGGTCTTCAACCGCTTCAATCCGGCCTATGAGGAAGCGGCGCGCGATCTCGGCGCCTCGCCCTGGCAAACCTTCCGCTTCGTCGTGCTGCCGATCATCCTGCCCTCGCTCGTCGGCGTGGCCCTGTTCGGCTTCACGCTGTCCTGGGACGAGATCGCCCGCTCCAGCCAGGCCGTCGGCTCGGCCAACACGCTGCCGCTGACGCTGCGCGGCCTGACGACGACGGTGACGACGCCCGTGATCTATGCGCTCGGCACCGTGACGACCGCCGTCTCCTTCGCGGTCATCGGGCTCGCCATCGCAACCCTGCTGATCGTCCAGGCGCGCCGCCGCCGGCACGGCTCGGACGCCGGCCACGGCGTCTAGCGGCGAAAGTCAGACGTGCTAGTTTCCGCCTTCCTGTAGGGCAGAGAGCGGCAGCATGCGGATCCAGATCATCAGTCCCGGCAGCGCCGCCGCCGCGCGGGTGGCCGCCGCGGCGCGCGCCTTCGCCAGCGCGGGAACCGAGATCGCCGCGGTCACCGTCGAGGACGCGCCGGTCTCGATCGAGGGCCCCGTCGAAGCGGCCCTCGCCGTTCCCGGCATCCTCGATGCGCTGGTGCTCGGCGCGGCGGGCGGCGCGGCGGCGCATGTCATCGCGAGCTTCGATGATCCCGGCCTCGACGCGGCGCGGGCGCTGGCGCGGGGTCCTGTCGTCGGCATCGGCGAGGCCGCGTTCCACTGCGCCTCGCTGGTCGCCGGCCGCTTCACCGTGGTGACGACGCATGTCCGGACCGTCCCGGTGCTCGCCGCCAATCTCGACCGCACAGGGCTTTCGAAACGCTGCGCCGCAATCCGTGCCGCCGAAGTCTCGCTGCTCGCGCTCGACGACCCGCATTCCGCCGCGCGCGACCGCGTCTCGGCCGAGATCGACCGCGCCATCCGCGAGGACAAGGCCGAGGCGATCGTCCTCGGCATGGCCGGTATGGTCGAGCTCGCCCGCTCGCTCGCCATCGAGCACGGCCTTCCCGTCGTCGAGGGCGTGTCGGCGGCGGTGCGCCTCGCGGAGGGGCTGGTCGCGCTCGGCCTCCCGACGTCCAAGATCGGCGGCTGGGCGCAGCCGCGCAAGAAGTCGTTGCCGCCGCGGCTCGCGGGCGAGGTGTAGACAGGTCTGCCCGGAAGCCCGCGGCGTGGAGATCGCTTTTGCGGGCGCGGTCAGACCGGGCGCCGTCCGGAGGATCTGCCGACCGGATCCGGACCCCAGGTCAGGTTCGGTAGGGTTCCAGCGCGGGCATCAGGACATTGTCCAGCAAGCGGCCGAGAAAGACGTCGTCCGCCGGTTCGCGTTTCACCACGCTCTGGAAGAAGATCATGGTATGCGCGACATCGTCGAGCGGCTGAGCCTCCTGCGCCTCGGGGCGTAATGTGCCGCGCTGGACGGCACGGCGCACGGCCCCGCGCCACCCTTCGCTGCGAAACGCATCGAGCTTTGTCTTGAACATGGCTTCGAGGGTCGCGTCCGACTGCGTCGGCAAGAGCAGACCCGCCAGCATCCGCGAGCGCTGCGGCGAAAGAGCCTTCGCGATCACGCGCAGCAATGCGAGAAGGTCTGCACGCAGCGACCCTTGGTCTTCCAGATCGAACTGCGTCTCGTCGAGGTCGGCCTTGATCGCGGCCAGGATCAGGCTGCGAGCATCGGGGTAGCGTCGATAGATGCTGGTGGCGGGGATACCGGACCGCCGGCCGATCTTGGCCATCGTCACGCTTTCCAGCCCGGTCTCGCTCAGCACTTCCAGGGTGACGCGGATCAGCGTCTCGTCGAGCGTCTTGTCGCGTGGGCGCCCCGGCTGGGCGCTGGTTTCGTGGGATCTCGCCATCACTCTCCCCGCGGCATCGACAGTCGGAGCCAGATCTCGGCCCGTCGACAGAGCCTTGATCCGGCGACACGCAGCCGCTATCAATTACGCTACAACAGTGTAGCGAAAAGGTGCCTTATGCAATCCTCTCGGTCGGTATCTTCCGGCATGCTGCAGAACACAAGCCGCCGGACTGTTCTCGGCTTCGGCGTCGCACTGGGCGGAATGGTCGTCGCCGGGGTCCCGGCCCTCGCCTCTGATGGCGCCGCTGCATCTTCCTCGCCCTCTTCACCGATGCCGGGCGGCGCACTTGCGCCCCCTCTGTTCGACCCCGCGTCCTGTCTCCGCTATCTGCCGAACGGGGTGCGCAATTCGTGGTTCTTCATCGGCTATCTCGAAACGAAGGCGGGGCACAAGCTCAACTGCCTCGTCCACCAGATCATCGATTCGATGCCTGGAGAACCGCTCAAGATCGCCAGCATCCTCAACATCACCGACATCACCAACCGCGCCTATCGGAACGAGGAAAGGATGTATTCGGCGGACGAGATCACGCTCGATCTGGATCGGATGCGCAACATCACGCCGAGTTCGACGATCGAAGGCGATCTGCGCGGAATCCATGTCCAGGCCGATTTCGGCTGGGGCGCGCTGGACTTCACGACGGAATTCCCCGGCCGGGTGATGGTGAATGGCGGGGCCGGCGTCTTCACGTTCCTCGGCGGAACGCCGACGGTCCAGTATTCGCTCCCCTGGGGCACGGGCAGCGGCTGGCTCGAACTCGACGGCGTGCGGCACGAGGCAACCGGCAGCTTCTGGTTCGACCGTCAATGGGGACAGCCGAAGGGCTTGCTCGGCCAAGCCGGAACGGCAGTCGGCCCCCATGACAACTGGGTCTGGATGGATCTCAATCTCAGCAACGGCCTCGCCATGGGACTTTGGGATATTTCCATGAATGGCCAGCGGTTCAGCTGGGTGACCGTGCTTCATCCCGACGGCACGCATGTTATCGCCCAGATCGAACCTGTCGCAGATGGTGCCAGCGCAGTCTGGACCAGCCCCGCAAGCGGGCAGCGCTATCCGACCCGCTTCAAGGTTCGCGTTCCGGCTCTCGACTGCACGCTTGATGTCGTCGCGGTCATGGAAGCCCAGGAGATCGTCTCGCCGACAGAGCCCAAATACGAGGGCGCGGCGACCGTTTCGGGCACCTATGGCGGCGAGACCGTCACCGGATTCACACTCATCGAGCTGATGGGCAACTGGCGCGGCTGAGGCCAGTCGGTTGAGGCGCCGCCTCGCCCGCGAATGCAGGAAGACCAGAGAAATGAACGAATCCGTCAACCAGCCTTCCATCCTGTCGCGCAAGACCGGGCGCAGAGCCGTTCTGGGCGCTGGGCTCGCCCTTGGCGCTCTGGCCTTCGCCCCGGCGGTCGGCCTGCCCGGCGGCGCAGCCCGCGCTGCGGGGACGCGGCGCTTCCTGTCGGGAATGCCGCTCTTCGTGGATACGGCTGCGGATCTGCCGAGCCATCCGAACTCGTTCATCGAGTCCTGGTATGTCAACGCCGCCTTCGAGAGCGCCGGCAAGGTGGTGGGCTTGGAGTGGCATCAGGGCGTTACACCGCTGGGCAGCACGACCGAATTCCTGGCGATGAACGGAACCGACGGGGTCTGGCGGCCTTCTGTCGCCGCCGAGCCCACATCCCCGACGGTGGGCGCCTCGACGACGGAGTGTCGCGTCTCCTCGAAGTTCGGCACCTTCAGCGGTGATCGCACGCGGTTCCAGCTCACGCTGACATCGGGGCGCAACGCGGTGGATGTCGTGCTGACGCCGCAGCGTGAGGAACTCTACAACGGCACGACCGGCCTGATGCGCTTCGTCGGCTCCGACTCGTATGAATATGCCTTCCCGAACATGCGGGCCAAGGGAACGCTGACGATCGAAAACGAGGTCTTCGCCGTCGATGCGCCGGCCACCTGGTTCGATCGCCAATGGGGCACAGCCGAAGCGGCAAGCCCGGACGTGCTGGCGAAAAAGGCGGAACTCGTCAACCAGTCGCACTGGACCTGGCTGGGACTCTCATTCGGCGAGGGGGATCGCTCGGCGATTTCCTTCTGGGACGTCATGGAGCCGACGCTGCGGTGGACCGCGCTGACCTATCTGCGGCCGGACGGCGTGCAGATGAATGTCGGCGCGGAGGTGAGGTATGATCGCATCTGGACCAGCCCGGACACCGGGCAGCGCTACCCCTCCGTCGCGCATATCCTCGCGCCGGCGATCGATCTCGACATTGTCCTGACGTCGATGCTGGACCGGCCGGAATTTGTCTACCCGGCGGGACAGGGGCATAGCGGGTGCCAGGCGCTTTGCCAGGTCACCGGCCGACAGGGCGCTATCAAGATCGACAAGCGCGCCATCTTCGAGATGATCGGCGGCATCGACATTTGATCCCGGACCGTCCTGCGGCGATGCCGCGTCGCCGACGCCGACCTGTCTCGGCCTCCCGAGGCCATTGCGGGATATCAGGCCGCGTTTGACCTCGCTGCCGCCGCGGCTCGCGGGGGCGGTGGATTGAGGCGCCCAAGTGAACCTCGGGAGCTTTGGAACTTCGCGGGAACTCTGCCGTTGGGCGGATGCCGGCAGCTGCGATGCGCATTCGATAACCGCGCCGCGGGATCCTTCGCCCGACCGTCCGCCAACGCGCTATAGTGGCGGCGGCCGGGCAATGGGCATGACCGGCTCGAGATCCTGGTCCGCCGAGGGCGCGACCGCTTCACAAGGAGTGCACGATGGTAGACAAGACCGCCCCCGATCTTGCCGAGCAGATGAAGGCGATCCAGTCGGAGCTGCTCGCTCTCTCCGAGACCGTTCGCTCCTATACGCGCGACCACGCGTCGGCCGGGGCCGAAGCGGTGCGTGATGCGGCGAGCCGGGCCGGCAGCGCCGCCCATGACGCCGCCGAGGAAGCGCGCCGCCGCGGCGAGCATCTCGCCGAGGACCTGCAGGGCCACATCACCGCCAACCCGCTGCCGGCCGTGCTCGTCGCCGCGGGCATCGGTCTCGTGATCGGCGCGATCCTCGGTCGCCGATGAGCGGGATCTTCGCAGCGCTTGCGAGCGTCGCCACCGCCGTCGCCGCCGAGGCGACGGCGAGGACGCTGAAGAAGCTCGCCTGGATGGCGCTCGCCGCCGTCTTCATTCTGCTCGGCGTCGCCTTCGCCGGAGCGGCGGGCTATGACGCGCTCGTCGTGGCGCTCGGACCGCGGACCGCGAAGCTGATCTTCGCCGGGACGTTCGTGCTGATCGGGCTGATCATCATGGTGTCGGTGAATTATGGCGGCCGGACGAGGCGCCGGCGGCCGGAGAGCGGCGACACGACCACCGCCGCCGTCGCCTTCGCCATGGGCATTCTCTCGGGCATCGGCCGCCGGCGCTGACGCCGGCGGTCTTCTTCTCGGTAGACCTACGATCAGGCCGCCATCGAGGCGGTCGAGTTGAAGAACAGCGCCTGGCTGATCGCCGCCTTCACGGTGCGCGGATCGAAGGGCTTGGTCAGCAGGAAGGTCGGCTCCGGCCGCTCGCCCGTCAGGAGGCGCTGCGGGAAGGCGGTGATGAAGATCACCGGCACGCTGAAGCCTGACAGGATATCCTTGACCGCGTCGATGCCCGACGAGCCGTCGGCGAGCTGGATGTCGGCGAGGACGAGGCCCGGCTGCTCGGCGCCGGCGGCTGCCACCGCCTCGATGCGGGTGCGGGCAATGGCGGCGACCTCATGGCCGAGTTCCTGCACGATGCCGGAAAGATCCATCGAGATCATCGGCTCGTCCTCGATGATGAGGACGCGGGTGCGGGTCTGGCGGTCGATCTCGGCCATCGCCTCGGCGATCAGCGGCTGGACCTGAGACACCGGGATGTCCATGACCGCCGCGGTATCGACATCCGAGAAGCCCTCGACGACGGAGAGCAGGAGCGCCTGGCGGCTCTCCGGGGTCATCGCGGCGAGACGCTGCTGCGCCGTCGCCTCCTGGCGGTTGAGCCCGTCCAGCTCGCTGTCGCCGCCGACCTGCGTGCCCGACCAGATGGCATGGAACAGCCGGTAAAGAGCAACCTTGGGATGGATGTCGCGTTGGATGGACGAAGGCTCGTTGACGATTGCCTGCAGGCAGGCGCGCACATAGGCGTCGCCGCTCTTCTGGCCGCCGGTGAGCGCACGGGCATAGCGGCGCAGGAAAGGCAGATGCGGAGCCAGCATCTGCGACAGGCTGTCGGGCATGGTTTCCCCCTTGCAAGGATGTCGCACTATCTCGGCGCAAACGTGCCATGCGCGGAAAGGTTCCGAAACCGGGGAACCAAATTTGCAGCCGCGCATTGATGGTCGCTGCGAGCCGAGCGGAGGCACGAGGGGTCCGGTCGTCAGTGTTGTGAGAACGGGTGAGCCGCATGGCAATAGCTGGGACGAATGAAGTGACGAATGACGAGAAGGATATGAAGGACAGCGCCTCGCTGTCCTCGCCTGCGGGCGCTCCGGCGGCCAGGGGCGGTGCGCCGCAGCGCGAGGGCAAGGAAGACTGGATCGGCCGCCAGCTGCGCCGCGTCTTCGACGATGCTTTGAACGAACCGCTGCCCGACGACATCATGTCGCTCCTGGAGCGGATCGACGAGCATCCGACCGAGCCGACCAAGCCCGAATCCAAGAACGGCTGAGCCCAGAACGGCTGACCAGTGCCGCCGACGGCCTTTTTGCCTGGTGCCGAGGAGCGTTGCATGAAGAATGAACTCGTCGAGGCCCTGCCGATGCTGCGCGCCTTCGCACGCTCGCTGTGCGGCAATCGCGATCGGGCCGACGATCTCGTCCAGGAGACCGTTATGCGGGCCCTGGCAAACCGGGACAAGTTTCAGGAAGGCACCAACCTGCATGCCTGGCTGGTGACGATCCTGCGCAATCAATATTATTCCGAAATCCGCAAGCGCCGCCGCGAGGTGGAGGATTCGGAAGGGACGCATGCGAGCCGCCTTTCGGATATTGCCGCCCAGCCCGGCCATCTCGAGCTCGACGACTTCCTGCGCGCCATGCGGCTTCTGCCGGACGAGCAGCGCGAAGCCCTCGTGCTGATCGGCGCCAGCGGCTTTTCCTATGAAGAGGCGGCCGAGATCTGCGGCGTCCGCGTCGGCACCGTGAAGAGCCGCGTCTCGCGCGCCCGCTCGCGCCTCGACGAGATCATGAATGGCGGCGTCGACCTGCCCGGCGGCGACAGCGCGGAGCTCTCTGCGAGCGAGATCGCGCAGGCCATGCGCCTGCGCGCCTGACCATCATAAGTCCCTGGACGCCACGAAATCGGCGGAATGAGCGGCAAATGACCGCTTCGGGCCAACGGGGAGCCCGACGGGGATTGTCCGATGGAGTTCGCAACGACGCGCCGGCGCCTGATGGCGCTGGCAGGACAGGGCGCCGCCGCGGCGCTGGTGCTGCCCGCCGCCGCGCAGACCGCCTCGCAAGCCGATGACGGGCTGGTCGCTTCGATCGCGGCCATCGAGAAGGGTCTCGGCGGCCGCATCGGCGTCTCGATCCACGACACAGGCAGCGACCGGCGCTGGACGCATCGCGGCGACGAGCGCTTCCCGATGTGCTCGACCTTCAAGCTTCTCGCCGCCGCCGCCATCCTCGACCGCGTCGACGACGGGACGGATACGCTGGATCGGCGCCTTGTCATCCGCGAGGAAGACCTCGTCGATTATTCGCCCGTGCTCGAAAGCCGTGTCGGCGGCAATGGCGTGACGCTCGCCACGATCTGCCGCGCCGCCGTGACGCTCAGCGACAACACGGCCGGCAACATGATGCTGAAGGCGATCGGCGGGCCGGAAGGCTTCACCGCCTTCATGCGCAGCATCGGCGATGATGTGACGCGTCTCGACCGCCGCGAGCCGGACCTCAACACCGCCATCCCGGGCGACGAGCGCGACACCACCTCGCCCAGGGCGATGACGGCGAGCGTCGAGACGCTCCTCTTCGGCAAGGCGCTGTCGCCGCGCTCGCGCCGCCAGCTCTCCGAGTGGATGCTCGATTGCAAGACGGGCGACGGCAAGCTCCGCGCCGGGCTGCCCAAGCGCTGGCGGATCGGCGAGAAGACGGGCGGCGGCGCCAATGGCACCAGCAACGATGTCGCGGCGCTGTGGCCGCCGATCCGCGATGCCGTGATCGTCTCGGTCTTCGCGACCGGCAACGAGGCCTCGCCCGAGGCGCGCAACGCCGCCATCGCGGCGATCGGCAAGGCGCTGTCCGAGACGATCCGCGCCTCCTGATACAAAAAAGGCTCCGCCCGGAGGCGGAGCCCTTTCATCGTCAGTCGGCTGCTGCCGTCAGGCGCGCCGCATGAGATGCATCACCGCCGAGATCAGGAAGAGGATGATCGCGACGACGAAGATGATCTTGGCGATGCCGATGGCCGTGCCGGCAATGCCACCGAAACCGAGGACGGCCGCCACAAGCGCAACGATGAGGAAAAGAATTGCCCAGTTCAGCATCACGGAACTCCCGATAAAAACCGCGGCCCAGCACCGCTCGGCGAAATAATGCCGAGCCGCCGGAGGAGTTCCCGCCGCGCCTCTGCCTTATTCGCTTCCCTCGCGGCCGGTGATCTCGATGCCGAAGCCCTGCAGGCCGACATATTGCCGTTCCTGCGAGGTGATGAGGCGGATCGAGCGCACCTTGAGATCGCGCAGGATCTGGGCGCCGACGCCGATCTCGCGCCAGCGTTCCTTGCGCTGCCGGGCCGAGAGATGCTTCTCCTCGCCGTCGCTGGCCAGCGAACCGTCCGGCCGCTGCACGGCGGGGTCGCGGATCATCAGGAACACGCCGCGATCGGCGGTTCCGACCTTGCGCAGCGTCGTCTCCAGCCAGCTCTTCGAATCCGGCCCGCGCGAGACGAGATCGCTGATCGGATTGGCGCGATGGATGCGCACCAGGACGTCCGGCTGCTCGGCGACATCGCCGAAGACGATGGCGAGATGCTGGATCGGGTCGAACGGCGTCTCGTAGACATAGGCCGTCGCGGTGCGGCCGCCGACCGGCACCTGGAAGCTGTCGACTTCCTTGACGAAGCTCTCGGTCCGCGCGCGATAGGCGATGAGATCCTCGATGGTGACGATCTTCAGCCCATGCTCGGCGGCGAATTCCAGGAGCTGCGGCAGCCGCTTGACGGTGCCGTCGTCATTGACGACCTCGGCGAGGACGCCCGCGGCCTCCAGCCCGGCGAGGCGCGCGAGATCGATCGCCGCCTCGGTATGGCCCGAGCGGATCAGGACGCCGCCGTCGCGGGCGATGAGCGGGAAGATGTGGCCGGGGCGCAGGAAATCGGCCGCGGTGCAGTTGTCGTTGGCCAGCGCCTGGATCGTGTTGGCGCGCTCCTCGGCCGAGATGCCGGTCGTGAGGCCGACGCGGTAGTCGACCGTCACGGTGAAGGCGGTGCGCATCGGGTCGCGGTTATTGGCGACCATGGGCGGCAGATGCAGTTCTTCCGCGCGGTCGGGCGTCAGCGGCACGCAGATGATGCCGCTCGTATGGCGGATCATGAAGGCGACGTTTTCCGGCGTCGCCTTCGAGGCGGCCATGATCAGGTCGCCCTCGTTCTCGCGGTCGGTGTCGTCGACGACCACCACCAGTTCGCCGGCGGCGATCGCGGCGATCGCCTCCTCAACCTTGTTCAGCGCCATGACCCCGTTTCCCGCATGCCTCGGACGGGGTGTCTTAGCAGCGAAATCCCCCGCCGCGCCAGCGCTTCACCCAGTTGACGCCCTGTTCAGCCCAAGCCGTCTTCAGTGTTCGAGATCGTAGACGAGCAGCCCGTCGAGCCCGCCTTCTGCGGCGCCCACGACCATCTTGCCGACCTTCGCGTGCTCCTCGTCGACGAGATAGGCATCGCGCGCCGCTGCATCGGCGAAGGTGACGATGAAGCCCTCCGAAAAGCCCTTGTCGAGGCCTTCGGGGCTGACATTCTTCGAGACGATGACGTCCTGCATGCCGGGAATGCGCGGCTTCAGCGCGCGCACGGCCTCATAGATGCGCTCGCGGCCGGCGGCGTCGATTTCGGCGCGATAGCGGATGAAGACGCAGTGGGTGATCATGGGGCGTTTTCCGTTTTCCCGGGGGCTTTTTCAGGCGACTCGCGGCCGCATTTCCTCGACGGGCGCGATGTTAGCGCGCGGCAGCGGCGCGGCGCCACGGATAAGGTCGGCCGCCTTCTCGCCGATCATGATCGTGGGCGCATTGGTGTTGGACGAGTTCACGCGCGGCATGATGGAGGAATCCGCGACGCGCAGGCCCTCGATACCGCGCAGCCTGAGTTCGGGATCGACCACCGCCATGTCGTCGACGCCCATCTTGCAGGTCCCCGCCGGATGGTGGTCGGTCTTGGCGTGGCGGCAGCCATAGAGGAAGAGATCCTCGTCGGTGACGACGCCGTCGCCGGGCAGCCTTTCGGCCATGACGAAGGGCTTCAATGCCTTCTGGCGAACGATCTCGCGTGCGAGCTTCAACCCTTCCAGCGACATCTGCCGGTCATAGGGATCCTCCCAGTAATTGGGATCGATCAGCGGCGCCGCCTTCGGATCGGACGAGGCGAGGCGGACGGTGCCCCGCGAGCGGGGCCGCAGGAAGGCGGAGTTCAGCGTCACGCCGGCATTGGAGAGCTTGGCGACGCCGGCCTCGATGCCCGAACCGAGTCCGAGATGGAACTGGATGTCGGGCGAGCGCGCCTCCGGATCGGCATACCAGAAGCCGCCGGTCTCGAAGAGCGAGGAAGCGACCGGCCCCTTCTTCAGGAGCAGATATTCGATGCCGGCCAGCGCCGAGCGATGCCACTTCGCATAGGAATCATAGGTGTGGTCGCCGGTGCATTCGGCGATCACGAACAGGTCGAGATGATCCTGCAGATTGCCGCCGACGCCGGGAAGGTCATGCACCACGTCGACGCCGACGCTTTCGAGATGGTCGGCCGGGCCGATGCCGGACAGCATCAACAAGCGCGGCGAGCCGATGGCGCCGCTGGAGACGATCACCTCGCGCTCGGCGCGCAGCAGCAGCTTGCCGCCATTCTCCGCGATCTCGACGCCGACCGCCCTGCCCTTCTCGACGACGATGCGCAGCACTTCGACGCCGGTGCGCACGGTGAGATTGGCGCGGCCGGCCGCCTCACCGAGATAGCCGGTCGCCGCCGAGGAGCGGCGCGCGTTCTTCTGCGTCAGTTGGTAGAAGCCGATGCCGGCCTGGCGGGCGCCGTTGAAATCATGGTTGTAGGGAATGCCGAGTTCCTGCGCCGCCCGCATGAAGGCGTCGCAGATCGGCAGCGGCGCCACCGGCATCGAGACGCCGATCGGGCCGCCATAGGCGTGGAAGTCGTCGGAGAAGCGCTGGTTGTCCTCGGCCCGGCGGAAATAGGGCAGCACGTCCTCATAGGCCCAGCCACGGCAGCCGGCCTGCGCCCACTCGTCATAGTCGAGGCGGTTGCCGCGGGTGTAGAGCTGGGCGTTGATCGTCGAGCCACCGCCGATCACCTTGGCCTGCGTGTAGCGCAGCACGCGGTCCTGCATGTGCCGCTGCGGCACGGTCGACCAGCCCCAGGAGCCGATGCCCTTGGTCATCTTCGCGAAGCCGGCCGGCCAGTGATAGAGCGGGTGGCGGTCATGGCCGCCGGCCTCGAGCAGCGTGACGCGCACCGACGCATCCTCCGAGAGGCGCGCCGCGATGGCGCAGCCGGCCGGTCCGCCCCCGACGATGATGTAATCGGCCATCTTGTCCTCCATCGTCACGCCGCGGCTCGGCCTGGAACGTTCCAAGAGCCAGGCCGGCGGCGGCTTCGTTTGCTTCCTAGAGCCGCGGGATCGCGAGGCCGCCGTCGAGATCGATGACGGCGCCGGTCGCGAAGCCGAAGGCGCCGGACGCCAGCGCCACGGCCGCGCGGCCGATATCGGCGCCCTCGCCCCAGCGGCCGGCCGGCACGAGGCCGCCGGCGATCAGCCGGTCATATTTCTCGCTGACCTTCGCCGTCATGTCGGTGCGGATGATGCCGGGCCGCAGTTCGTAGACGCCGATATCCGTGCCGGCGAGGCGGAGCGCGAGGTTCTGCACGAACATCGCGAGCCCGGCCTTGGAGATGCAGTAGTCGGCCCGCTCCGGCGAGGCGAGCGCCGCCGAGACCGAGGAGACCGTGAGCACGGCGCGCGGATGGACCGCCGCGCGGCCAAGCATGCGCTTCACCACAGCCTGCGTCAGGAACAGCGTGCCGCGCAGATTGACGTCGATCACGGTGTCGAAATTCTCCGGCAGAAGATCGAGCAGGTCGCCGCGCACCACAGCGCCGATGCCGGCATTGTTGACCAGAACGTCGACCGGCCCGAGTTCGGCCTCGATGGCGGCGAGCGCCGGCTCATGGCTCGAAAGATCGGCAAGGTCGAAGGCGGAGAAGGCGACGCGACCGCCGGCCGCCGCGACCCGGGCGAGCGCTGCCTCGGCCTCGTCGTCGCGCCGGGTGCCGGTCATGGCGATGTCGTAGCCGGCGGCCGCCAAGGCCTCGGCGATGGCAAGCCCGATGCCGCGCCGCGCGCCGGTGACGAGCGCAACGGGGCGTGAAGAAGACGTGGAACTCATGCCGCGAATCCCGTGGCGATCATGTGGTCGGCGGTGCGCAGCGCTTGCGCGGCGATGGTCAGCGCCGGGTTGACGGCGGCCGAGGTCGGCAGGAAGGAGGCGTCGACCACGAACAGGTTCGAGTGGTCATGCGCGCGGCACCAGATATCGAGCGCCGAAGTCGCAGGGTCGGTGCCGAAGCGGATGGTGCCGCATTGGTGCGAGGGCGTGCGCCCGTCGAAATGATGCGTCAGCACCAACGGGAAGCCGGCGGCATGAAAACGCTCCTTCATGACCCGCACCAGCTTCCAGTGCGCCTCCATGTTGGAGCGCTTCCACTGCATGATGACGCGATCGCCATCGACGCGGATGCGGCTGTCGCGATCGGGCAGATCCTCGTTCATGGCGAGGAAATCGACGCTGTGACGCGACAGGAGACTGAGCGCCCATTCCGGCGCGAAACGGACATTCGCCTTGAGGATCGCCCCGGAGACGCGGCCGAGCAGCTGCATGTTGCCAAGCGGCTTTCCGCCCTTGCCGTCCGTGAGATAGAAGTCGTTGAAGCCGAAGGTCTTCTGGTGGATCGCGTCATTGGTGAAGCGCGGGTCAACGGCAATCATCGCCGTCATGTTGTGGCTCATGAAATAGCGCCCGACCACGTCGGAGCCGTTGGCGAGCCCGTTCGGGAAGGCGGCGCTCTTCGAGGCGAGCAGCATCGCCGCCGACTTCACCGCGCCGGTCGAGAGCACGACGATCTTCGGTGACAGCGTCTTCGTCTCGCCGTCCTGAACATAGACGACGGAGGCGATGCGGCCGTCCGGCCCGGCAACGAGCCGCGTGACCTCGGCGCCGGTTTCGATCGTGATATTGGGATCGGCAAGAGCGGTCGCGAGGCCGCAGGTCTCGGCATCCATCTTGCCGGTGCGGGCGTCGGGGAATGCATCCCAGGGCGTCTTGGCCTTCTTCAGCCATTGGTCGATGTCGACGCCGAGCGGCAGCGAGGCCGGATGCAGGCCCACCTTCGCGAGGCGCGCGCGCACCTTGGCCAGCGCCGGCTCGTCCTTGATGGCAGCGAAGGGATAAGGCTGTGAGTGATAGGGCTCGGTGTCGTCGTCGCCGAGCTCGCCGCGCACCCGGTAGAGCTGCTCGGCGCGGCTGTACCAGGGCTCCATCTCCGCATAGGGGATCGGCCAGGCCGGCGAAACGCCGCCGTCATGCTCCATGGCCTCGAAATCCTCGGCGCGATAGCGGATCAGCACCGCGCCGTAGAACTTCGAATTGCCGCCGACATAGTAATAGTTGCCGGGATTGAAGGGCGCATCGCCCGCCTCGGCGTCGTACCACTGCTCCCTGGGGCGAAAATGGCCGCGCTGGAAGATCGCGCGCGGATCGCGGTTTTCGGGCCGATCGGCGAGCTGACGCCCCTTCTCGAGGATGAGCACGCGCGCCCCCGAGCCGGCGAGCCCGGCCGCAAGCGTCGCCCCGCCCATGCCGGAGCCGATGATGACGATATCCGGGGTCATGAGGGTCACGCCACGCGCTGCTCGGACTTCGGGTCGAAGAAGACCGCCTTGTCCATGTTGAAGGTGAAGGGCGCGCGCTGGCCGCCGCGCACGGCGGCGTCGGAGCGCATGCGGGCGATGACATGCTTGCCGCCGAGCTGCGTCACCACGAAGGTGTCCGAGCCGGCCGGCTCGACCACCTCGACATGGCAATCGGCATCGACAAGCGTCCTGGCGTTGCGGTCGGCGCCGTCATGGTCGGTGATCGCCTCCGGGCGGATGCCGAGCAGCACCTCCTGCCCGATGACGCGGCCGAGCCGCTCCGAAGCGGGACCGGGATCGAGGATGAGGTCGTTCTCGTTGGCGCGGGCGAGCGCCACCACCGTGCGGCCGTCCTCCGAGCGCACCGAGGCGGGAACGAGGTTCATCGAGGGCGAGCCCATGAAGTCGGCGACGAAGAGGTTGACCGGATTGTTGTAGATCTCGGCCGGCGTGCCGAACTGCTGCAACACGCCGTCGCGCAGCACCGCGATCTGCGTCGCGAGCGTCATCGCCTCGATCTGGTCATGCGTCACATAGACGATGGTCGTGCCCATGCGCTGGTGCAGCCGCTTGATCTCGGTGCGCATGTCGACGCGGAGTTTCGCGTCGAGATTGGACAGGGGCTCGTCGAAGAGGAAGACCTGCGGGTTGCGCACCAGCGCGCGGCCCATGGCGACGCGCTGGCGCTGGCCGCCGGAGAGCTGCGAGGGCTTGCGCTTCAGGAGATGGCCGATCTGCAGCATCTCGGCGACGCGGGCCACCGCCGCCTCGCGCTCGGCTTTCGCGACGCCGCGCATTTCGAGGCCGAAGGCGATGTTCTCGCCGACCGTCATGTTGGGATAGAGCGCGTAGGACTGGAACACCATCGCGATGTCGCGCTGCGAGGGATGCAGCTCGTTGACGCGGCGGCCATTGATGCGGACCTCGCCATCCGAGATGGAATCGAGCCCGGCGATCATCGACAGGAGCGTGGACTTGCCGCAGCCGGACGGGCCGACGAGGACGAGGAAGCCGCCCTCCTCCACGGAGAGCGAGATGCCCTTCAAGACGTCGACATTGCCGAAGCGCTTGACCAGCCGGTCGATTTCGAGAAACGCCATGGTGCTATCCCTTGACGGCGCCGGCCATCAGCCCGCGGACGAAGTAGCGGCCGGCCAGGATGTAGACGAGGAGGGTCGGCAGCGCGGCGATCATCGCGGCGGCCATGTTCACATTGTATTCGACGACGCCCGTCGAGGTGTTGACGACATTGTTGAGCGCCACCGTCATCGGCATCACGTCGCCCGAGCCGGCATAGGCCGAGGCGAAGAGGAAGTCGTTCCAGATATTGGTGAACTGGTAGATCACCGTCACGACGATGATCGGCAGCGAGTTCGGCAGGAGGATGCGCCGGAAGATCTGGAAGAAGCCGGCGCCATCGACCATCGCCGCCTTGATGAGCTCGGTCGGGAACGCCTCGTAATAATTGCGGAAGAACAGCGTCGTGAAGCCGAGGCCGTAGACGACATGGACGAAGACGAGGTTCACCGTCGGATTGCCGAAGCCGAAATTCATGCCGGTGAGGTTGATCAGCGTCTTGCCGAACTGGCCGAAGGTGCCGAGCACGGTCGCCATCGGCAGCAGCACCGCCTGGAACGGGATGAAGCAGGCGAACAGCATCAGCCCGAAGACGAGGCGGTGGCCGGGGAAGCGCCACTTGGTCAGCACATAGCCGTTGAGCGCGCCGAGCAGCGTCGAGATGGCGACGGCCGGCACCACCATCTTGATCGAGTTCCAGAAATAGCCGTGGATGCCCTCGCAGGTGAGGCCGACACAGGCCTCGCCCCAGGCCCGGATCCACGGATCGAGCGTCGGCTCCTTGGGGAGAGCGAGGATGTTGCCGTGCTGGATCTCCGGCATCGGCTTCAGCGAGGTCAGCAGCATCACGAAGAACGGGATGAGATAGACCAGCGCGAACAGACCGAGCAGGCCGTAGATGACGATGCGCGAGATGATCGGCGAGCCGGGCGCCCGAGGGGCGACGGTGGTGGCGGCGGTGCTCATCGCGCCTTCTCCCGAAGCTCGGAATAGAGATAGGGCACGATGATCGCCGAGATCGTCGCCAGCATGATCACCGCGCTCGCCGAGCCGACGGCCATCTCGTTCCGCTTGAAGGTGTATTCATACATGAAGTTGGACGGCAGCCAGGCCGAGCCGCCCGGCCCGCCGGAGGTCAGCGCCACGACGAGGTCGTAGGACTTGATCGCCATATGGGCGAGCACAATCAGCGCCGAGAGGAAGACGGGCCTCAGAAGCGGGATGATGATGCGGCGGTAGAGCTGGAAGGGAGAGGCGCCGTCGATCTGCGAAGCCTTGATGATCTCGCCGTCGATGCCCCTGAGCCCCGCGAGGAACATCGCCATCACGAAGCCCGAGGCCTGCCAGACGCCGGCGATCACCACCGTGTAGATCACGTAGTCCTTGTTCTTGATCCAGTCGAAATGGAACGAGGTCCAGCCCCACTGGTGCATGGTCTGCTCGAGGCCGAGGCCGGGATCGAGGAACCATTTCCACGCGACGCCGGTGACGATGAACGACAGCGCCATCGGATAGAGATAGATGGGACGGAGGATGCCCTCGCCGCGGATCTTCTGGTCGAGCAGGATCGCGAGAAGAAGCCCGATCGCTAAGGCGAAGACGACGTAGAGCACGCCGAAGATCGCCATGTTGGTGATCGAGGTATACCAGGACGAGGGCGGATCGCTCTCGAAGGTCCAGCGCCACAGCCGCTGATAGGCGCGCGCATCGGTCAGGACATATTTCGGGAAGGCCTTGGAATTGGTGAAGGACAGATAGATCGTCCAAAGGATGAAGCCGTAGACGAAGACGAGCGTAATCGCGAAGCTCGGCGCGAGCACGAGCTTCGGCAGCGCCTCCTGCATCCGCGCCCGCATGGACGGCCGGTGCGCCGTCCGCGCAGCGGCTCCGCCATTGGATGTGGCAATCGACGTCATGCGGTCCTCCCCGACCGTGCATCCCAGTTCCGCGCTGTCCGCGACTGGCGCGGATGGCTTCCTTCACCTCTCCCATGGGAAGGCAAAGACGGGCCGGCTCCCTCCCCAGCGGAGAGGGAGCCAAACGTGCCTTACTTCGCGTCGTCGATCGCCTTCACGAGTTCCTCGACGGCCTGGTCGGAGGACGTGATCTGGCCATGGACGAACTTGGAGACGACATCCTTGTAGGCATTGGCGACCGCGGGCGGCGCGCCATAGCCCTGGGCGAGCGAGCCGAACAGCGTGCCGCCGTCGTTAGCCGCCTTCAGATCGGCGATGCCCTTCTTGCCGCAGGCGTCGAAATCGGTGTCCGGCACGTCGGTGCGGGCCGGGACCGAACCCTTCACGACATTGAACGCCGACTGGAAGCTCTTCGACAGCGTCGCCTTGGCGAGCGCGACCTGCGCCGCCTTGCGGTCGTCCGGCACGTCGAACATGCCGAACATGTCGGAGTTGTAGATCACCGAGCCATCGGTGCCGGGGAAGCGGTAGCAGAGGAAGTCGGTGCCCGGCACCTTCTTCGCCGCCACGAACTCGCCCTTCGCCCAGTCGCCCATCACCTGGACCAGCGCATCGCCATTGATGACCATGGCGGTGGCGAGGTTCCAGTCGCGGCCGGAGAAGTTCGGATCGACATAGTCCTTGAGCTTGGCGAGGTTGTCGAACGACTTCTTCATCGTGTCCGACTTCAGAGCGTCCTCGTCGAGGTCGTTCATCGCCTTCTTGTAGAATTCGGGACCGCCGGTCGAGAGCACGATGCTGTCGAACATCGTCGCTTCCTGCCAGTTCTGGCCGCCGAGCGCGAGCGGCGTGACGCCGGCCGCCTTGGCCTTGTCGAGCAGCGCGACGAACTCGTCGAAATTCTTCGGCTCGGTGCCGCCGATCTTGTCCATGACGGCCTTGTTGATCCAGAGCCAGTTCACGGAATGCACGTTGACGGGCGCCGCGACCCATTTGCCGTCATAGACGGCGAATTTCTGCAGCGCCGCCGGAACGGCCTTGTCCCAGCCCTCGGCGACGGCCGTCTCGGTGAGATCGCCCATCTTGCCGGCCTCGGCATAGTCGAGAACGGTGTAGCCGAGCATCTGCGAGGCGGTCGGCGGGTTGCCGGCGGCCACCATCGCCTTCAGCGCCGTCATGGCGGCGTCGCCGCCGCCGCCGGCGACCGGCACGTCCTTCCAGGCATAGCCCTGCTGGGCGAGATCCTGCTTGAGGACGTTCAGCGCGGCCGCTTCGCCGCCCGAGGTCCACCAGTGCAGCATCTCCACTTCCTTGACGTCGTCCGCATGCGCGGTCAGCGCCGTGGTCGCCAGCATGGCCGCAGCCATCATCAATTTACGCATTCATTCCTCCTCCCGAATGAAGGCCGCTTCCCTCCCGGACGCGGCCTGGTCTTCCTCAGCCGTCCACCCACCATGAGGTGCGGGGACCGCGATGGAACTGGATCGTCTTCTGCTCCGTGAAATCCTCCACGGCGCCCTTGCCGAGTTCGCGGCCGAGACCGCTCTGCTTCATGCCGCCGAAGGGCAGCTCCGGATAACCGTCCATGAAGGTGTTGACCCAGACCGTGCCGGCGCGCGCCGCGCGCGCGACCGTCACCGCCGTGTCGATGTCCTTCGACCAGACGCCGGCCGAAAGGCCGTAATCGGTCGTGTCGACGAGCCGGATCGCCTCTTCCACACGCTCGAACTCCATGACGGAGAGCACCGGGCCGAACACCTCGTCGCGGGCGATCGCCATTTCCGGCTTCACGCCGGTGACGACGGTCGGCGCCATATACTGGCCGGCGCCGCTCGCAAGGCCAGCGCCGCCGATCGCCACCGCGGCGCCGTCGGCGGAGGCGTCGGCGACCGCGTTCTCGATCTTCTTCAGATGCTCGGGCGTGATGATCGCGCCGACCTTGGTCGCGTCGTCGAGCGGATCGCCGACCTTGACCTTCGCCGCCCGCGCCTCGAAGGCGGCGAGGAACTCGCCCGCCACCGCCTTGTGGATGATGAGACGGCTGCCGGCATTGCAGCATTCGCCGGCATTGAAGAAGGCGCCGAACACCGCGGCGTCGACCGCCGCCTCGAGATCGGCATCGGGGAACACGACCTGCGCATTCTTGCCGCCGAGCTCCATCGCGACCTTCTTCAGCGTCGCCGAGGCCGCCTGCATGGTCGCCTTGCCGACGCGGGTCGAGCCGGTGAAGGTCACCATGTCGACGGAAGGATGCGTCACCATATGGGCGCCGACCTCGGGGCCGGTGCCGAGCACGATGTTGCAGACGCCCTCGGGAAGGCCCGCTTCCATCAAGAGTTCGCCGAGCACCACCGTCGAGGCCGATGTCATCTCGCTCGGCTTGACGATCGCCGTGCAGCCGGCCGCGAGCGCGAAGGGCAGCTTCTGCGCCACGATGAGGAACGGGAAGTTCCACGGCGTGATGATCGAGACGACGCCGATCGGCTCGCGCAGCACGACGCCGAGCATCGCATCGCCGAGATTGGCATAGCTCTCGCCGTGCAGCGTCCTCGCCAGCGAGGCGGCATAGCGCCAGATATCGGCGGCGCCGGCGATCTCGCCGCGCGCCTGGCTGATCGGCTTGCCGCTTTCGAGTGCATCGAGGCGGGCGATCTCCTCGCGCCGCGCGTCGATGAGATCGGCAGTCTTCAGCAGCACGGCGGCGCGGTCGGCGGCCTTCATCCGTGGCCAGGGGCCGCGATGGAAGGCGCGGCGGGCCGCGGCGGCGGCGCGGTTGACGTCGCCCTCCGAGCCGAAGGCATAGCGGCTGACAAGCACGCCATGGCCGGGGCTGACGCGCTCGCCCTCGAGGCCGACTTCGCCATCCGTCCACTTGCCGTCGATCAGCATCTGGTAGCGGCGCGGGCCGCCCTGCGCCTCGGGGAGCCGCTTCGGATCGATATGGAGCGTCATGTCAGCGATCCTCGAACTGGGCCGGCCGCTTCTCGCGGAAGCTGGCGGCGCCTTCCTTCAGGTCATGGGTGAAAGCGACGAGGGCACCGGCGACCGACTCGATCGCCGCCGCCTCCTCCTCGCCCTCGGCGGCGTTGATGAGCTGCTTGGTCACCTGCACGGCGACAGGTCCGCGCGCGGCGATCGCGGCGGCGAGCGCCTTGGCGGCGGCAAGGCCCTCGCCCTTCGGCACCACCTTGTCGACGAGGCCGAGCGCGAGCGCTTCCTCGGCGCCGAACATCTCGCCGGCGAGCGCCATGCGCTTCACGACGCGCGAGCCGTAGCGGCGCACGAGGCGCTGCGTGCCCGACCAGCCCGGCACCATGGCGAGGCCCGTTTCGGGCAGGCCGATGCGGCCATGCGCCTCCATGACGATGAGGTCGGCCGTCGCGGCGAGTTCCAGGCCGCCACCGAAGGCGTGCCCGTTGAGGCAGGCGACCAGCGGCTGGCGCAGCCGGGCGAGCCGGTCGAACACGCGGTGGCCGGTGCGGATCCAGCCGCGCATGAACGTCACCGGATCGAGACCCGCCCAGGCGGCGATGTCGCCGCCGGCCGAGAAGGCCTTCTCGCCGGCGCCGGTGATCACGGCGGCGCGCACCGCGCGGTCCGCCTCCGTCGCCGCGACGAAGGCCTCGATGCCGGCCATCATCGCTTCGTCGAGCGCGTTCAGCTTCTCCGGGCGGTCGAGCGTCAGCACGGCGACGGCGCCGTCGATCTCGCTCCTGATGCGCGCGTCACCCATGGACCGCTCCATCGAGCTTGAGGCCTATCCTTTCCGACCAATAGAGCCGTTCCGGCGTGACCTTCAGGTCCCTGGCGACCCGCAACGGGAATTCCGACTGGCCGAGGATGTCGCGCTCGAGGTCGAAGCCGGGGGCGATCTCGATCACCTCGACGCCGTCCGCCGTCAGCCGCATCACGCAGCGCTCGGTGACGTAGAGGATCTCCTGGCCCTGCGCGACCGCGCGGCGGCCGGAGAAGGAGACGTGCTCGACCTCCTGGACCAGCTTCTTGACCTTGCCTTCCTTCTCGATCCGCACCGCCCCGTCCGCGATCGAGAACTTGGCGCCGGCATTGAAATAGCCCGAGAAAACGATGCGCTTGGCGCGGGTCGTGATGTCGACGAAGCCGCCGGCACCCGCCGTCACATGCGGGCGGGCCGAGAGGCGCGAGACATTGACCGAGCCTGAGGCGTCGATCTGCAGGAAGGAGAGCAGCGAGCAGTCGAAGCCGCCGCCCTGGAAATAGACGAATTGCTGCGGGCTCGGCACGATCGCCTCGGCATTCGAGGCGCAGCCGAACTGGAAGTCGAGGAGCGGCACGCCGCCGACGGCGCCCTGCTCGATGACCCAGGTGACATCGCCATGCCGCCCTTCGTCGATCAGGATGCGCGGCACATTCGCCGAGATACCGAAGCCGATATTGACCGCCCAGCCCGCCTTCAGCTCCAGCGCGACGCGCCGCGCGATGACCTTGGCGATGTCGAAGGACGGAATCTCGAAACTGTCCAGCGGCCGCGAGATCTCGCCCGAGATCGCAGGCTCGTAAGGCGTCTGGCAGGTCTGCCACTGGTCGGGCGCGACGACGATATGGTCGACGAGAATGCCCGGCACATGCACGGCAAGCGGCTTCAGCGTCCCGGCGCGCGTGATGCGCTTCACCTGCGCGATGATGATGCCGCCATTGTTGCGCACCGCGAGCGCCTGATCGAGCGGGCCGAGATAGGCGCCTTCATGCTCGAAGGAGAGATTGCCGCGCTCGTCCGCCGTCGTGGCGCGGATGATGGCGACGGTCGGTACGATCGCCGGGAAGAACAGCCATTCCTCGCCGCGGAAATCGAGCACCTCAACGACCGGCTCGTCGGCCGCCGCCGCGTTCATCGCGCAGCCATGGCGGCGCGGATCGGCGAAGGTGTCGAGCCCGACCTTGGTGATGACGCCCGGCCGCTTGGCCGCCGCCTCGCGATGCATGTCGAAGAGGATGCCGGAGGGGATGTTGTAGGCCGGTATGGCGTTGTCGCCGACCATCTTCCAGATCGCCGGCGGCTCGGCCGAGGACGGGCCCGACGGGTAGGACCCGGCGATGATGCGGCCGAGGAGCCCGGGCTTCGCGACATGGTCGATGCCCTTGATGCCCGACATGTCGCCGGCGGCGATCGGGTGCAGCATCGTCAGGTTCTTCGGATGGCCGGTCGCCTCGAAGACGCGGCCGATCGCGGCCAGAATCGCATCGGGACAGCCGAGGGCGCTCGCCGAGGAAACGGTCACGACCGCGTCGTCCGGAATGAGCGCCGCCGCCGCTTCGGCCGAGAGGACCTTGGAGCTCACAGCCCGGTCTCCACCTTGACCGTGCCGCCCGTCCTCGCCGCCTCGGCGACGGCGAGGCCGAAGGCGAGCGAGCGGATGCCGTCCTCGCCGGTCGCGGCCGGCTCGCCCTCGCCGCGGACAGCACCATGGAAGGCGCCGAGCGCGCGGACATAGAGGTCGCCGCGGTCGAAATCGATCACATGTTCGCCGCTCTCATTGCTGAGCACGATGGAGCCGACCGGCTTCTGGGTCATCACGTCGCGCGCGATCAGCGAGCCCTCGGTGCCGTGCACCTCGAAGCCCGTGCCGGCATATTTCGCGGTGAAGGCGTCATGCGTCTGCGCGATGAGGCCGGAGCGGAACGTCACCGTCGTCATCACCGCGTCGGCGAGGCCGCTCTCGCCCATGCCGCCGCTCTGCGTCATGGCGACGACGCTTTCCGGCTCGTCCTGCAGCACGAAGCGCAGCGTATCCGCGTCATGGACCGCGATGTCGAGGATGACGCCGCCGCCGGCCGCCGGCGCGTTGATGCGCCAGCCCTGCAGGAAGGGCGGCAGATAGACGGCGTGGAAGACGCGCGCGGCGAGCGGCTTGCCGATGCGCCCTTCGGCGATGGCCGCGCGCATCGCGCGGTGGGCGCCGGCGTTCCGCAAGTGATGATTGGTCGCGAAGACGACCCCGGCCGAGCGGGCCGCGTCGACCATGCGGTGCGCGTCGGAAAGATCGAGCGCCAGCGGCTTCTCGCAGAGGATATGCTTGCCGGCCTTCGCCGCCGCCAGCGCCTGGTCGCGATGCAGCTCGTTGGTCGTCGAGATATAGACGGCATCGATGTCGTCGCGTCCGAGCAGCGCGTCGAGGCTGTCGGTGGCCGAGGGGATGCCGTTCGCCGCCGCATAGGCATTGGCGCGGCCGGCATCGGCGCTCATGACCGAGACCACCTCGCCGCCATTGGCGCGGATGGCGTTGATCACATATTCGCGGGCGATGTTGGAGGCGCCGATGAGGCCCCAGCGGATGGTGGTCATTGCAGTCTCCCGGTTGCGGCGCCGCAGCTCGCCCTGACGACGAGATCGACATCGCTGACGAATTCCTCCGGCCGCGCATCGCCATGGATCATGCGCAGCACCTGATGGGCGGCCCGCTCGCCGAGCGCCCCGGTATCGACATGGACGGTGGTGAGCGGCGGATTGGTATGCCGCGCCTCGGCGACATCGTCGAAGCCGACCAGCGCGAAATCGCGGCCGGCGGCGAGGCCGCGCCGCTCGAGCCCGGTCAGCACGCCAAAGGCGACGACATCGTTGAAGCAGAGCGCGGCCGTCGGCGGAACGGCCATGTCGAGCACATGGCCGATGGCGTTCTGGCCGCATTCGCGGTTCGGCGGCCCCTCGATGACCAGCATCGGGTCGACGGCGATGCCAGCAGCCACCAGCGCCGCCTGATAGCCACCGCAGCGGTCGTTCTGGGCGATCATGTCGCTGTAGCCGCCGAAAAAGGCGATGCGCCGGTGGCCGAGCGCCAGCAGATGCTCCGTCGCCCGCCGCGCGCCGCGCAGATTGTCCGGCGTCACCGAGGAATAGCGCGGGCCGGCGAGGCGGCGCATGGCGAGCACGACCGGCACGCCGAGCTGGGCCATCGTCTCGATGTCGGACGGGCGGGTCCCGCGCGCCGGGCAGATGATGAGCCCGGCGATGTCGTGCTCCGACATCGAGCGCAGCACCTCGCCCTGACGCTTCGGGTTCTCGATCGTGTTGGCGATGAAGGGAATGTAGCCGGCGGCATGGAAGACGCGCTCGATGCCGACCGCGAGCTCCGCGAAGAACGGGTTGGCGAGGTCGTTGATGACCATGCCGACGATGTTGGAGCGCTGGCCGCGCAGATTGGCGGCGCCGCGGTTGTAGACATAGCCGAGCGCCTCGATCGCGGCGACGACCTTCTCCCGCGTCTCGGCCTTCACCAGCGGGCTTCCCTGCAGCACGAGCGACACCGTCGACTTCGACACGCCGGCATGGCGTGCGATGTCGATCATGGTGACGCGCGCGGCGCCTTGAGGCGTTTCCCGGGAACTCATGGATCGGCTTTTGCGATCTCGTTTTGGAACGTTCCAGTTCTCTAGCGCCTGCCGCGTGGGCCGTCAAGACGGGGCGCCGAATCGGGATGACGCCGATAAATGGCTGCGGAAAAGCGTTTCCCTCGCCTCTTCGCCCAGACGTCCGCTCATTTCTTAGGAACGTTCCAAAGATTTCTGAGGAGAGCGCGGCTGCTCTCACGCAAAAGAAAAGCCGCGCCCGAAGGCGCGGCTCGTCATGTCTGCAATGAGGTTCGCCCTATTCCGCGGCGATGCGCATCGCCGCGGCGTGATCGGCCTCGGCCTGCTTGCTCTCGGCCGCCGACGCGGCAGTGTCGCCATGCGCCGACGTCTCGTCGTCGTCGGCGCGGTTGGGCCGCACGATCCAGTGGAACAGCCCGGCGATGCCGCGCGAGATGTCGTCCATGATCGTATAGACCGACGGGATGAAGACCAGCGACAGCACGGTCGAGACGAGAAGGCCGCCGATCACCGCGATCGCCATGGGCGAGCGGAATTCGCCGCCCTGGCCGACGCCATAGGCGGCCGGCAGCATGCCGGCGGCCATGGCGATGGTCGTCATGACGATCGGGCGGGCGCGCTTGCGGCCGGCATCGATCACCGCCTCGGTCTGCTCCATGCCGTGCTTCTCGCGCTCGACGGCGAAGTCGACCAGCATGATCGCGTTCTTGGTGACGATGCCCATCAGCATCAGGATGCCGATGATGACCGGCATCGAGAGCGCATTGTTGGTGATGAGCAGCGCCGCCACCACGCCGCCGACCGAAAGCGGCAGCGAGGCGAGGATGGTGATCGGCTGGATGACGCTGTTGAACAGGAGGATCAGCACCACGAATACCATCATGATGCCGGCGCCCATGGCGAGCGCGAAGCCCGAGAAGACCTCGCCCTGGATCTCGGCGTCGCCCGTTTCCTGGATGCGGACGCCGGCCGGGAACGCCTTGACCGCCGGCAGCGACTGGATGCGCTCGAGGCCCTGGCCCGAAGTATAGCCGGTCGCCATGTCGGTGCCGACCTTGACCAGCCGCTCGCGATCATAGCGCTCGATCGTCGAGGGTCCCTGGCCGAAGCCCACATCGGCGACGACCGACAGCGGCACCGAGCCGCCGGACGGCTTCGGGACGCGCAGCGCCTGCAGAAGGCTCAGATCGCCGCGCGCGCCTTCGCGGAATTCGACGCGGATCGGAATCTGGCGGTCGCCGTCGGTGAACTTCGCCAGCTGGCTGTCGGCATCGCCCATGGTCGCGACGCGCACCGTCTCCGAAATTGCGTCGGTGGCGATGCCGAGATCGGCGGCCTGGTCGCTCTTCGGCGTGATGCGGATCTCGGGCCGCGCGAAGGAGGCCTGCGCGGCCGGATTCGAGAAGATCGGATCCTTGCGCATCGCCGCTTCCAGCGAGGTCGCGGCCGCGGCCACCGCATCGCCGTCGCGGCCGAGAATGCCGACGGTCGCCTCGCGGTCGCCGCGCTCGTTCATGAAGAAGGCGCGGATATCCGGAACCTCGGCGAGCTTGTCCTGGACGACGAACTGCAGGTCCTTTTGCGACGGCCGGCCGCTCTCCTTCGGCGTCAGGTTGAGCACGACGGTGGCGCGGCGCTTCTCGAGCGTGCCGGTCGGCGAGGTGCCGCCCATCACGAAGACGCTGGCGACGCCCTCGACCTTGCCGAGCAGGCTGGAGATCGCGTCGGTGACGCGCTGCGTCTCGTCGAGCGTCGAGCCCGGCGGCAATTCGACCGAGGTGACGATGCGGCCCTCGTCCACCGGCGGGATGAAGCCGGTCGGGAGATATTTGGTCGCGTTCATCGAGACGAGGAAGAAGGCGATGCCGAGCGAGATGGTGACGAGCGGCATCAGCGGGAAGCGCAGGCGAACCCGCTCGCTGACGCCGTTCACCTGATGGTGCCAGGGCATCGGGATGCGCGGGCGCCACAGCGTCGCGCGCAGCAGCCCCGTATAGAGGCGCATGATGAAGCCGTCTTCATGCTCCTCGGGATGCGGCTGGCCGAGCCAGGTGACGAACACCGCGGCGGCGAGCACGACCGCGAGCGTCGCGCCGATCACCAGCGGCCAGCCCATCGGCAGGAGGCGCGCGGCGATGGTGTCGAGCATGCCGAGCGGTCCCCACCAGGACGCGGCCGGGCCGGCCGTCTCCACCAGCATCATGAGCGCGACGAACAGGATGCCGAGCATCGCGAAGCCGCCGACCCGCCGCCTCAGCGTCGGCCCGAAGCCGCGCCAGCGCGGCCGTCCGTCTGTGCCGTCGCCGACATACGGCTCGCGCATGAAGAAGGCGGCCATCATCGGCGTGATGAGGCGGGCGACGAGCAGCGAGAAGAACACCGCGATCGCGACGGTGAGGCCGAACTGCTTGAAATACTGGCCCGCGACGCCGCCCATGAACGAGACCGGCGCGAAGATGGCGATGATCGTCGCCGAGATGGCGATGACCGCGAGGCCGATCTCGTCGGCCGCCTCCAGCGCCGCGCGATAGGGCTTCTTGCCGTTGCGGATATGGCGGACGATGTTCTCGATCTCGACGATGGCGTCGTCGACGAGAATGCCCGTCACGAGCGTGATGCCGAGCAGGCTGATGAGGTTCAGCGAGAAGCCGAGCATCGACAGCGCCCAGAAGGTCGGGATCGCCGAGAGAGGAAGGGCGATCGCCGCGATCATCGTCGCGCGGATGTCGCGCAGGAACAGAAGCACGACGAGGATCGCGAGGATCGCGCCCTCGACGAGCGTGTCCATCGCGCTCTCATAGTTGCCATATGTGTAGTAGACGCTGTCGTCGATGCGGCTGAAGGCGACGTCGGGATAGCTTTCGCCGAGCTTCTTCACCTCGGCGGCCACGACCTCGGACACCGAGGCGTCGCTGGCGCCCTTGGCGCGGTAGATGGCGAAGGCGACGACCGGCTTGCCGTCGAGCCGCGCGAAGGACTTCGGCTCCTCATAGCCGTCGGTGATGGTGCCGAGATCGGAGAGACGGATCTCGCGCCCGCCCGGCAGCACGATGCGCGTCGCCGCGAGGTCCTCCATGCTGCCGGCATTGGCGAGCGTGCGGATCGTCTGCTCCTGGCCACCGACTTCGGCGCGGCCGCCGGACAGGTCGACATTGGTCGCGCGCAGCTGGCGCGAGACCTCGGCCGCGGTGATGCCGAGCGCCATCAGCCGGTCGGGATCGAGGCGGACCTGGATCTCGCGCGTGACGCCGCCCATGCGCTCGACGCGGCCGACGCCCTTGAGGCCCTGCAGGTCGCGGATGACGGTGTCGTCGACGAACCAGGACAGTTCCTCCGGCGTCATGGCCGGCGCCGTCACGGCATAGGTCTGGATCGACTGCCCCTCGACATCGATGCGCTGGACGATCGGCTCCTCGACCGAGCCCGGCAGGTCGCTGCGGATCTTGGCGATGGCGTCCTTGACGTCGTTGAGCGCGCGGTCGGTGTTGATCTCGAGGCGGAATTCGACCGCCGTCGTCGACGAACCGTCGGTCACCGTCGAGGTCATGTGCTTGACGCCGGAGATGCCGGCGATGGCGTCCTCGACCTTCTTGGTCACCTGCGTCTCGAGTTCGGCCGGAGCCGAGCCGACATCGGTCACCGTCACCGAAATGACCGGCACGTCGATGTTCGGGAATTTCGTGATCGGCAGGTGGAAGAAGGAATAGAGGCCGAGCGCGATCAGGACGACGAAAAGGAGGATCGGCGGAACCGGATTGCGGATCGACCAGGCGGAGAAGTTCCAGTTCATCCCTTCACTCCTTCGGCCTCGGCCGCCGTCGAATTCGCCGCCGCCGGCTCGCCGGAAGCACCATCACTGACGCCTTCCTTGGCGGCGACCGGCGTCACCTGGTCGCCGTCGCGCACGAAGGTGCCGGCGCGCAGCACGACCTCTTCGCCTTCCTTGACACCCGAGCGGACCTCGACGAGGCCTTCGCCCGAAATGCCGGTCTCAAGGTTGCGCGTCTCGATGCGTCCGTTCACCACCACCTGCGCCGTCGGCTTGCCGGCGATGGTCACGACCGCCGATTGCGGCAGCGCGACGCCGTCATGGCGGGCGATCTCGATGGTGGCGCGGGCAAAGGCGCCGACATTCACCGCGGCATCGGCCGGCAGGGCGATGCGCACGCGGCCGAGCCGCGAGGCGGCGTCGATGCGCGGCGCGACGAGGCGGACCGTGCCGGGGATCACGGCGCTGGAGCCGGCGACGTGGATCGCCGCGGTCTGGCCGACGGCGATGCGTGCGAGCGCCGTCTCGGGAACCTCGGCCTCGAGTTCGACGGCGCCGTCCTCGGCGATGCGGAACAGCGGCTCGCCGGCCCCCGACACCACCGCGCCGATGCGGGCATTGCGCGCGAGCACGATGCCGGCGGTCGGCGCCTTGATCTCGGTCTTCGCCAGGCGGAGTTCGAGTTCGCGGCGCTGTGCCTCCGTCAATGCCTTGTCGGCCTCGGCGGCGGCGAGCCCCTGCTCGGCGGCGGCCCGGCGCGCGGTGGCGGCATCGGCGGCCGAACGGCGCTGGTCGAGCGTCGCGTCGGCGGCGAAGCCCTTCTCCTTCAGAGAGGCGCTGCGGTCGAGCGCCGCCTTGGCCTCGACCTCGGTCGCAACCGCCTCGGCGATCTGGCTCTTCGCCTGCGCGATCGCGGCGTCGGCGCGGGCGATCTGCGAGGTGTTCTGGGCGAGCAGGACGGTGAGCGTATCGGCGTCGAGCCGCGCCAGCACCTGGCCGGCCGCGACGCGGTCGCCCTCCTCGGCCTCGACCGAGACGAGGCGGAAGCCATCGAGATCGACGCCGACCAGTACTTCCTCGCGGGGGACCAGCGAGCCCACCGCCGTCTCGCTGTCGACCACGGTGCCGCGCGCGGCCGGGGCGACGGTGATGGCGGGCGGACGCGCGGCCGTGGCAGCGGGGGCCGGCTCAGCGCCGAAGGCCGGCGCGCCGAGCAGCAACACCGAGGCGCCGGCCAGGAAGGCGGCGATCGCGGCCGAGACCGCAAGGCGGATCACATCACTCATTCTCGACCGCCGCGATGCGGCGCCTTCTGGCAAGAGGGGTCGGCCGGGGCGGTTCTGGAGCCGCCTCCCTGGCGTCAAATCCTGATCTGCAGCACGCCGGCGATCAGCCGGCGCATGACGGGTTCGATACGGTCCGGCGTCAAATCCGGATCGGAAATCTGGCGCAGCGCGATGCCGTCGACGGCGGCCATGGTGATGCCGATGGTCGCGTTGATGTCGTCGATCGGCGGGATCTCGCCCTTGGCGATCGCTTCCTCGAAGATCTCGCGGATCGTGTCGCGTACCTGGTCGTCGATGCGGGCGAAGCGCTGGCCGATCGTGCTGTTGCGGAGGCTCTCGGCACCGATCTCGGCCATGAGGCTGGAGGCGCCGGCATCGCGCATGAAGGCGAAATAGCCCATCGCGCAGCCTGAGAGCCGGTCGATCAGCGGCGCGGTGCCGCGCATCGTCTCGACGATCGCCGCGGCGTCGCAGCGCTCGTCCTCGGCGATCGCCTCGATGATCGCCTCCTTGGAGGGGAAATAGCGGTAGAGCGCGCCGGGGCTCATCTTGGCCTCGGCGCAGATCTCCTGCATCGAGGCACCGCGGAAGCCCGAACGGGCGAAGCAGGCCCGCGCGGCGTCGAGCACCTGCAGCCGCCGCGCCTCATGCGTCGCCTGCAGTTTCCCGCCCTGTTCCGCAACCACCGCCGTCATCGGTCCCCCGTCTCATCCATGCGAATGAACATTCGCTCGCAGCAAATGGCGAGACCGGGTTGCGGAGTCAATGACGCGACGGGAAGATTCTTCGTGCCAGGCAGCCTGCGACCGAAGATTGAGCAGTGGGCGGCCGCAACTGTTCGTTTCGAGGGCGGATTGTGAAGGCGTCTGAGCTCTGGGGGAGAGCGTCGTGGAAAGGGAAAGACCCTGCCTGCCCTCTCCGGACTGGAATCAGGAACCCCTCCCCGGCCCTCCCCCGCTGCGCGGGAGAGGGAGAAGAGCTACCCCGGAGGGCCGCAGCACCGATGAGGGTCGCGCCCTGCCCTCTCTCCCGCGAAGCGGGGGAGAGATGGAGAGGGGTCCTTGGATGCCCCGGCCGCCTCAGGCCGGCATCAGCTGGTCGACCGCCGCCATCACCCCGCGCAGTTCGGCGAGGCCCTTCAGGCGGCCAATGCAGGAATAGCCGGCATTGACCTTGAGTCCGGCCTCGACCTTGTCGATGTCGTCGACGAGCAGATGGCCGTGATCAGGGCGCATCGGGATCGCCGTATCGCCGCGGCCCTCGGCGGCGCGGCGGCGTTCCTCGCGGATGAGCGCGGCGATCAGCTTCACCATGTCGGTGCCGCCGGCGAGATGGTCGTCCTCGAAGAAGGAGCCGTCGGCCTCGCGCGTGACATTGCGCAGATGCACGAAATGGACGCGCGGCCCGAACGCCTCGGCCATGGCGGGCAGATCGTTGTCGGGGCGGGCGCCATAGGAGCCGGCGCAGAGCGTCAGGCCGTTGGCCGTGATATCGACCGCCGAGAGCAGGGTGCGCGTGTCCTCGGCCGTCGAGACGACGCGCGGCAGGCCGAACAGCGAGAAGGGCGGGTCGTCGGCATGGATGCCGAGCCTGACGCCGAGATCCTCGGCGAGCGGCGCCACCTCGCGCACGAATTCGATCAGGTGCTCGCGCATCTCGGCGTCGCCCAGTCCGTCGAAGCGGGCGATCTGGCGGGCGATGCCCTCGCGGGTGTAGCTGTCCTCGCCGCCCGGCAGCCCGGCGATGATGTTGGTCTCGAGCCGCCTGACGGCCTCTGCGTCCATCGCCTTGGCGCGCTTCTCGGCCTCGACGTTCAGCGCGTCGGAATAGGAGGCGCTCGCGTTCGGGCGCTTCAGGACATGCACGTCATAGGCGACGAAATCCGGCATGTCGAAGCGCAGCGCATAGCCGCCGGTCGGCCGGCGGAACATGAGATCGGTGCGCGTCCAGTCGACGACCGGCATGAAATTGTAGCAGACGACCGGAATGCCGGCCTTGCCGAGGCTTTCGAGGCTCTTCTTCCAGTTGTCGATCTTCTCGCGATAGGCGCCCGAGCGCAGCTTGATCTCGGACGGGACCGGGATCGACTCGCAGACGCTCCAGCGGAGCCCCGCCTTCTCGATGATGCCCTTGCGCTCCGCGACATCCTCGCTCGTCCAGGCGCGGCCGTCATAGATGTGATGCAGCGCCGTGACGATGCCGGTGGCGCCGGCCTGCTTCACGTGATCGAGCGTCACCGGATCGTTCGGCCCGAACCAGCGCCAGCATTGTTCCATTCTCGTGTCCTCCCGGATTGCCCGACAAGGCATAGCCGGCGCGGCGGCGCTGTCCAGCCCCGCCTCAATGGAAGTCGCGCGATTTCGGGATGACGCGCACGTTCCGCGGATGGCCGCCGCGCGGATATTGCGGATGCACGAATTCGTCGGCGCGCGAGAGCTGCAGCTTCGCCTTGTGATCCTCCGAGAGGCGCACGAGATCGCCGGTCCGGTCGACCAGATGGCCGGCGACGAGATGGACGATGCCTTCCGGGCTCCTCTGGATGCGTCCCTCGACGAGCAGCAGCCGGGCGCCGAGGATGACGCGGCGATAGCGGTCGAACATGCGCGTCCACACGACGATATTGGCGACGCCCGTCTCGTCCTCCAGCGTCATGAAGACGACATTGCCCTTGCCCGGCCGCTGCCGCACCAGGACGATGCCGGCCATGCGCGCCGACCATCCGTCGCGGAGCTTCACCGTCTCCGCCGCCGAGAGGATGCGCTCGCGGCGATAATCCGCGCGCAGGAACGACATCGGATGCGCCTTCAGCGACAGGCGCAGCGTCTGGTAATCCGCGACGACATGCTCGGAAAGCGGCATTTCGGGGAGCGGCGCATCGCTCTCGCGGCCGAGCTCGGCCGCGTCGGCGGCGGCGAAGAGCGGCAGCGGCGCGTCGCCCGGCAGGCGGCGGACATTCCACAGCGCCGCGCGGCGGTCGAGGCCGAGCGAGCGGAAGGCGTCGGCATCGGCGAGCTTCTCATAGGCCCGCCGCTCCAGCCGCGTCGCGCGCACGAAGCCGTCGAAATCCTCGAAGCCGCCCGCGCCCCTCGCCGCCGCGATCCGCTCCGCCCAGTCCTCGCGGAAGCCGTCGATCTGGCGGAAGCCGAGCCGGAGCGCGACGATCCCGTCCGCGCCGCGCGCCAGCGTGTTGTCCCAGGAGCTCGCCGCGACATCGACGGGATGGACCGGCACGCCATGCTCGGCGGCGTCGCGCACGATCTGCGCCGGCGCATAGAAGCCCATGGGCTGGGCATTGAGCAGCGCGGCGGCGAAGGCGGCCGGATAGTGGCATTTGATATAGGCGGAGACATAGACGAGCCGCGCGAAGCTCGCGGCATGGCTCTCGGGAAAGCCATATTCGCCGAAACCCTTGATCTGGCTGTAGCAGCGCTCGGCGAAGGCGCGGTCATAGCCGCGCCGCACCATGCCCTCGACCATCATCGCCTCATAGCGGTGGATGGTGCCGTTATGGCGGAAGGTCGCCATCGCGCGGCGCAGCCCGTTGGCCTGGTCAGGCGTGAAGCGCGCCGCGACCATCGCCATCTTCATCGCCTGCTCCTGGAAGAGCGGCACGCCGAGCGTGCGGCCGAGCACCTGCTTCAATTCATCCGCCGGCCCATGCTCCGGCGACGGCGAGGGATAGCTCACCTCTTCGAGGCCCTGGCGGCGGCGGAGATAGGGATGCACCATGTCGCCCTGGATCGGTCCCGGCCGCACGATCGCCACCTGGATGACGAGATCGTAGAATTTCTCGGGTTTGAGGCGCGGCAGCATGTTCATCTGCGCGCGGCTCTCCACCTGGAACACGCCGATCGAATCGCCCTTCTGCAGCATCGCGTAGACGGCTTCGTCGCCGGGCCCGACGGTGTGCAGCTCGTAGCGCTTGCCCTCCGTCGCCGCGATCAGGTCGAAGGCCTTGCGGATGCAGGTCAGCATGCCGAGGCCGAGCACGTCGACCTTCATCATCTTCACGACATCGATGTCGTCCTTGTCCCATTCGATGAAGCTGCGCCCCTCCATCGCCGCCGGCCCGCTCGGCACGAGGTCGTTGAGCGGATGGCGGGTCAGGACGAAGCCGCCGACATGCTGCGAGAGATGGCGCGGGAAGCCGCGCAGTTCCTCGGCGAGTTCCATGGCGCGGGCGATGACCCTGTTCATCGGATCGAGCCCCGCCTCGCGGACATGCTTTTCCTGCAGCGCCGAGCCCCAGCCGCCGCCCCAGACCGTGCCGCCCAGCGCCTGGACGACATCCTCGGAGAGGCCGAGCGCCTTGCCGACCTCGCGGATGGCGCTCTTGGTGCGATAGGAGATCACCGTGGCGCAGATGGCCGCATGCGAGATGTGGTAGCGGCGATAGATATACTGGATCACCTCCTCGCGCCGCTCATGCTCGAAATCGACATCGATATCGGGCGGTTCGCGCCGCTCGGCCGAGAGGAAGCGCTCGAAGAGCAACTGGTGCTCGGCCGGGCTCACAGAGGTGATGCCGAGGCAGTAGCAGACGGTGGAATTGGCCGCCGAGCCGCGCCCCTGGCAGAGGATGCCGACGCTTTTCGCGAAGCGGACGATGTCGTGCACGGTGAGGAAATAGGCCGGGTAATCGAGCTGCGCGATGAGCGCCAACTCCTTGGCGAGCCCGTCGCGGATACCGTCCGGGATTCCCTCCGGGAAACGCTCGCGCGCGCCGGCCCAGGCGAGCGCTTCCAGATGCGCCTGTGGCGTCACGCCCTCCGGCACCTCCTCATGCGGATATTCGTAGTGGATCTCGTCGAGCGTGAAGCTGATGCGCGCGAGGAACCGCAGCGTCTCGGCGATGGCGCCGGGCCGGTCGCGGAAGAGGCGCGCCATCTCCTCGCCATCCTTCAGGTGCCGCTCGGCATTCGCCTGCAGCCGCCGGCCCGCCTTCTCGATCGTCGTCTTCTCGCGGATGCAGGTGAGCACATCCTGCAGCGGACGCCGTTCCGGGCCGTGATAAAGGACGTCGTTGACGGCGAGGAGCGGCACCCCCGCCCCTTGCGCCAAATCCGCGAGGGCGGCGAGGCGGCGGCGGTCGTCGCCCCGGCGGCGCATCGCGGCGGCGAGGAAAGAGCGCCCCGGCGCGAGGCCGGCGATCGCCGTGAGCGTCGCGGCGAAACCCTCGGGAGGCCTTTCGGGCGGCATCACGATCAGCAGCGAGCCCTCGGCATGGGCGGCGAGGTCCGCCCGGTCGAGATGGCATTCGCCCTTCGGCGCTCGCCTCTTGCCGAGGCTCAGCATCTGGCAGAGCCGCGAATAGGCGGGAAGATCGG
>Ga0209930_1001310_pt1 | contig 40643 bp, 30 predicted proteins | sample ThiBiot_500_biof_2_FD_183948 | JGI IMG/M metagenome (GOLD analysis project Ga0209930, IMG submission 183948) | Wastewater bioreactor microbial communities from Cape Town, South Africa - Thiocy_cont_500_biof (SPAdes) | ecosystem: Engineered > Bioreactor > Thiocyanate-remediating >...
TCGCCAGACGCCGGAGCCAGCGCCGGACGAGATCGGGATAGGACGATGTGACGATCGCCCAGCGCTCGCGCGGCAGGCTCTGGAGAAGCGCTGTCGCGCCCGGAATTTCGCGCAGGCCATCCACGCGGGACGAGGCGAGCTCCAGGACGCGCGCCGAGCCGGCGAGCACGTCGTAGCCGGCGGGCGCGATCAACGCGATGGTTTCGGGAATGCGCCGTCCGTGATGGATCGCCAGCGCCTTCGCCGGATCGAGACCGGCCTCCTGGCTCCATTCGGTCCAGGCCCAGTCATAGATGGCGCTGGAATCGATCAGCGTCCCGTCGAGATCGAAGAGGAGAGCGCCGGCCCGGAGGGGGCGGGCGGTTGGAAGAGAGGGCGGCGTCAAAGCGTCAGATCGGTGATGGCGCCTGTCAAAGTGTCCGCGCGCCTTTGATCGGGATGCGATCGTCCGGGGCGCGGGTTCCAGGCATTTGCTGTTGCTGGCTCCCGGAGCAGGATTCGAACCTGCGACCAATCGATTAACAGTCGATTGCTCTACCGCTGAGCTATCCGGGATCGCCGCCGCCAATAGTCTCCCGCCGCCGAGAAGGCAAGCGTCTTTGACACACGGTTGCCGGGCGGGGAATCTCTGATATGGAACCGGCGCACCACCAAGAGGCCTCGTGGCGGAGTGGTTACGCAGAGGACTGCAAATCCTTCTACGGGGGTTCGATTCCCTCCGAGGCCTCCATTTTCCTGTCGGAAGCAAGCGGCGTAAGCCGGGTCCGGATGGCCATGAACGATTTCGCCAAAGCCCGTCGCTATATGGTCGATTGTCAGGTGCGAACCGCCGACGTCACCGATCACGCCGTGATCGCCGCGTTTGACGCCGTCGAGCGCGAACGATTCGCGCCGGCGGCCGCCCGGGACATCGCCTATCTCGATCGCGCGCTCGATGTGGGCGAGGGGAGGGCGATGCTGCCGCCGATGCTGCTCGCCAGGCTGGTTCAGCTTCTGAAGCTCACGAAGTCCGATCGCGTCATCGATCTCGGCTGCGCCCTCGGCTACTCCACCGCGATCCTCGCCGATATCGCGGGCGAAGCCATCGGCATCGAGGCAAGCGGCGCGCTGGCCGGCGAGGCCGCTGCGCGCCTGGCCGCGGCCGGCGTCGCCAACGCGACCGCCGCGACTGGAAGCTTTCTCGATCCCGCGCTCGCGGGGAAGCCGGCCGACGCGATGCTGGTCAACGGCGCGTTTGAGATCATCCCGGACGGATGGATCAAGGCGCTGGCGGATGGCGGCCGCATCGCGGGCGTGCAGATGTCCGGCGGCGTCGGGCGGGCTGCGCTCCTGACGCGCGCCGGGGACGAACTGACCGTGCAGTCGCTTTTCGACGCCGCCGCGCCCGTGCTGCCCGACCTGCGACGAAAAGCCGAGTTCGCTTTCTAGCGATTCAGATTGCATTAACCATAGCGATCGACAATCCGTCGGTAAGTCAGGCGCTTGACGTGAGTCTCGCAGGGCGTCGCCCGGTCGCGGCTGTGTCGCCGTTTTGCGTCAGCCGTCCGGAACTTTGTTGGTATCCGAGTTCCGCCCTTTGCGTTCCTCGTCCGCGACGGATACATCCTCCGACGTATGGGCGTATGTGGGTGGCCAGAGAAGCCGAAGCCCAGTGGGCGGGATAGGGTCTTTGTATGGCGCATGATGTCCGGACAAGCGTCGCCGCTGCGGTTCTGGCGGCAGGGGCGATGGTTGCTCTGCAGTCGCCGGCGGCTGCGGAAACGCTCGAAGGCGCGCTCGGCCGCGCTTATGGCAATAACCCCACGCTGAACGCGCAGCGCGCGTCGCTTCGCGCGACGGACGAGAGCGTGTCGCAGGCGTTGTCGGGCTACCGGCCGCGAATATCGGGCTCGGCCGATGTCGGCGCTCAGCAGGACAGGACGACCCTTCCCGGCGGGACGTCGACCCAGAACTATCTGCCGCGCGGCGTCTCGCTCTCCATCAGCCAGACCATCTGGAACGGAAACCGTACGCAGAACAGCGTGTCGCAGGCGGAATCGCAGGTGTTCGCTGCGCGCGAAACGCTGCGCAACTCCGAGAATCAGGTGCTGCTCGACGGCGTGACGGCCTATATGAACGTCATGCGCGACACGGCCATTCTTGGCGTCAGGCGCAGCAACGTCGAGGTTCTCGAGGAGCAGCTTCGGCAGGTTCGCGATCGGTTCAATGTCGGCGAGGTGACCCGCACCGACGTCGCGCAGACCGAAGCCCAACTCGCCAGCGGCCGTTCCGACGCGGCCGGCGCAGAGGCCAACCTGCGCGCTTCGCTCGCCACTTACCGACAGCGGATCGGCGTCGACGCCAAGCGGCTCGCGCCCGCGCGTCCTCTCGACCGATTCGTCCCGAAATCGCTCGACGCCGGAGTCGCGTCCGCGTTGCGGGAGCATCCCGCCATCAACGCCGCGATGCATGGCGTCGATGTCGCGCAGCTCAATGTGAAAGTGATCGAGGGCGAGCTTTATCCGTCGTTGACCGCGACCGGCTCGATCTCGCGGCGGTGGGATTTGCAAGGGTCCGACGTCGAGCGCAGCTCCGCTGCGATCGTCGGGACGCTGTCGATTCCCATCTATGAGGGCGGTCAGGTCTATTCGCGCGTCCGCCAGGCGAAGGAGCAGCTCGGCCAGCAGCGCATCAGCGTCGATATCGTGCGCGATCAGGTGCGCCAGGCGGTGATGGCGTCATGGGCCACGGTCGAGGCGACGAAGCTGCAGGTCTCGGCCGCGCAGGCGCAGGTCCAGGCGGCGGAAGTGGCGCTCGCCGGCGTGCGCGAGGAGGCGAAGGTCGGTCAGCGCACGACGCTCGACGTGCTCAACGCGCAGCAGACCGTGGCCAATGGCCGCGTCGCGCTGGTGTCGGCGCAGCGCGATCGCGTCGTCGCGACCTATGCGCTGCTATCGGCGCTCGGCCGTCTGTCAGCGCAGACGCTTGCGCTGAAGGTCGAGCGCTACAATCCGCGCACTCACTATGACATGGTGCGGGACAAGTTCATCGGACTTGATACGCCCGGCGGCCGTTAACCCTTTTCCGCCAGTTTAGCGGTGGATCATTCCCGGCGCTGCTTGCGCAGGGATGATCGTGCAGAATAATCGCCCATCACGACGCGACGTTGATTCGGCTGACGCACGGTCGATTCGCGATTGGATGACGGCATGAGCACCGCAAGTCCGAGAAATCAGGAACCGTCGATGGAGGAGATTCTCGCCTCCATCCGCAGGATCATTGCGGACGATCAGCCGGCCAAACCGGAGTCGAAAGCCGCGCCGGCGCCTGATGAGCCGCCGCCGGCGGCTCCGACGCCTATCGAGGACGATATTCTCGATCTCGAAGACGAACCGCCGGCGCCGGAGCCGGATGAAGTGATGTTCGAGGAAGACGTCGCGCCGGAGCCGCCTGCGCCGCCGCCGGTTCCTCCCGCCCCGCAGCCGGCTCCGCAGGCGCGCCTCGCGGCCGAATCGCCGCGCGCCCCCGTCTACGAGCCCGAGACGCTGCTGTCGCAGAAGACCAATCAGGCCGTGGGTCAGGCCTTCCAGAATCTCGCGGGGACCATCTTCTCCGGCTCGCAGCGGACGCTCGATGACGTTGTCCGGGAACTGCTGCGCCCGATGCTGAAGGAATGGCTGGACGACAATCTGCCGGGCATCGTCGAGCGGCTCGTCCGGGCCGAGATCGAACGGGTCGCGCGCGGCGGCCGCTGATCGAAGCCGACCTGCGGCCATTCCGCCGTTGACGCGCGGCGGACCATCCTCTTTGAACGGCTGAGACTGAAACGCGGACGCGCGGCGTCCGCAGCCGTTCGGATTCGACGATGACAATGGACAAGACCTTTGAACCGGCTGCGGTCGAGAGCCGCATCGCCGCAGCGTGGGAAGCCAACCAGTGCTTCCGGGCCGGCCGCCCCGACCGCGCCGACGCGAAACCCTATTCGATCGTCATTCCGCCGCCGAACGTGACGGGCTCGCTTCATATGGGGCATGCGCTCAACAACACGCTGCAGGACATCCTGTGCCGGTTCGAGCGCATGCGCGGCAAGGACGTGCTGTGGCAGCCGGGCACGGATCATGCCGGAATCGCGACCCAGATGGTGGTCGAGCGCAAGCTCATGGAGACGCAGCAGCCGGGCCGCCGCGCGCTCGGCCGCGAGAAGTTCCTCGAGAAGGTGTGGGAGCAGAAGGCCGAGTCGGAATCGATCATTCTCGGTCAGCTGAAGCGGCTCGGGGCGAGCTGCGACTGGGCTTCACGATGGACGAGGGCCTGAGCAAGGCGGTCATCAAGGTTTTCGTCGATCTCTACAACGAGGGCCTGATCTACCGCGACAAGCGGCTGGTGAACTGGGATCCGAAATTTCAGAGCGCGATCTCCGATCTCGAAGTCGCGCAGACCGAGGTCAAAGGCCATCTCTGGCATTTCAACTATCCGCTCGCGGACAAGACTTACGACGCGAACGATCCCTCGACCTACATCACCGTGGCGACGACGCGGCCCGAGACCATGCTGGGCGACACTGCTGTCGCGGTGCATCCGGACGACGAGCGCTGGAAGCCGCTCGTCGGCAAGATGGTCCGCCTGCCGCTGGTCGGGCGGTTGATCCCGGTCGTCGCGGACGATTATTCAGATCCCGAAAAGGGCTCGGGGGCGGTGAAGATCACGCCGGCGCACGACTTCAACGATTTCGACGTCGGCAAGCGCCACGACCTGCCGCTGATCAACATCTTCGACTCGGAAGCGCAGCTTGCTCTCAAGGGCAACGAGGACTTCCTCGCAGGCGCTCCGCTTTCCGCGGATCTCGACGAGGTTCTTGTGCTCGACGGTCTCGACCGTTTCGTCGCGCGCAAGCGCATCGTCGCCATGATGGAGGCGCGCGGCCTGCTCCAGAAGATCGAGCCGCATACGCATATGGTGCCGCATGGCGACCGCTCCAACGCGCCGATCGAGCCCTATCTCACCGACCAGTGGTATGTGGACGTCAAGCCGCTGGCGGAGCGGGCGCTGGCCGCCGTGCGCGACGGCGACACCCGCATCATCCCCCAGACCTGGGAGAAGACCTACTACCAGTGGCTTGAGAATATCGAGCCCTGGTGCGTATCGCGCCAGCTCTGGTGGGGCCATCAGATTCCCGCCTGGTACGGCCCTGACGGCCATGTCTTCGTCGCCGAGAGCGAGGAGCACGCGATCGCGGCGGCCCTGGCGCATTATGTCGAGGAGGGCGTTCTCGACGATTTCGGCGGCGCCGACATCGCGCGCGATCCCGACAAGATCGCCGACTTCATCACGCGCGACGAGGACGTGCTCGACACCTGGTTCTCGTCGGCCCTGTGGCCTTTCTCCACCCTGGGATGGCCGGACGAGACGCCGGAGGTGGCGCGCTATTATCCGACCAGCGCGCTCGTCACCGGCTTCGACATCATCTTCTTCTGGGTCGCCCGCATGATGATGATGGGCCTCCAGTTCATGGACAAGGCTCCGTTCCGGGACGTCTATATCCACGCGCTCGTCCGCGACGAGAAGGGCGCGAAGATGTCGAAATCCAAGGGCAACGTCATCGACCCGCTGCAGCTCATCGACCAGTACGGGGCCGACGCGCTGCGCTTCACGCTGGCCGCGATGGCCGCGCAGGGCAGGGACATCAAGCTCTCCGTCTCGCGTGTCGAGGGTTACAAATCCTTCGCGACGAAGCTGTGGAACGCCGCGCGGTTCGCCGAGATGAACGGCTGCGGCCATGATCAGGATTTCGAGCCGCGCCTCGCGAAGGAAACGCTCAACGTCTGGGCGATCGGCGAATGCGCGAAGGCCGCCGCCGAGGTGACCTCCGCCATCGAGGGCTATCGCTTCAACGAGGCGGCGGCGGCGATCTACCGCTTCACCTGGAACATCTTCTGCGACTGGTATCTGGAGCTGTCGAAGCCGGTCCTCTCCGGCGAAGACGGTCCGTCCAAGCAGGAGACGCGCGCGACCGTCGCCTTCCTGATCGACGAGATCTGCAAGCTGCTGCATCCCTTCATGCCGTTCCTCACCGAGGAGCTGTGGGCGATCAAGGCGGGCGCGGCCGGCCGGCCGCAGATGCTCGCGCTGACGCGCTGGCCCGACCTCTCCGGCCTCGAGAACGAGGCGGCGGAGCGGGAGATCGGTTTCGTCGTCGATCTGGTGTCGGAAATCCGGTCGGTGCGCGTCGAGACGAACGTGCCCGCGGCCGCGCAGATGCCGCTGGTCATGGTCGGAGCCGAGCATGAGCCCAAAGCCGTCGTCGAGCGCTGGAAGCCGATGATCACCCGGCTCGCCCGCCTGTCCGACATCTCGTTCGCCTATGCGCCGCCCGACCAGTCGGCGCAGATCATCGTTCGGGGCGCGACGGCCGCGCTGCCGCTCGGCGGCGTCGTCGACCTCGCGGCCGAGCGCGGCCGCCTGTCGAAAGAGATCGGGAAGCTTGAGCAGGAGGTCGCGAAAATCGACGCAAAGCTGCAGAATCCCGACTTCATCGCGCGCGCGCCCGACGAGGTGGTCGAGGAGCAGCGCGAGCGTCGCGCCGAGGCGCTCGCCCGCACCAACAAGATCAACGAAGCGCTCAACCGGCTGGCCGGCTGAGCGCTTTTCTCGGGAATTCTCCCTGTGGCGGCTCTGCAACAGTAAGCCGCCTTCTTATCCATGTTCCAGGGCGCGGCGTGGCTTGCCGCGATCCCGCCAGAATCTGTCCCCAGCGTGAAAACGTCGCAATCCAGTGAGTTTTCACGATTTTTATCCGTCAGCAGTTCATGTCGCGCGTCTCGTCGGATGTGGCCCCGTCAATTTGGCCGGCCATTGAAGAGGTGTTGCCCGCTCGCCATAGATCGGCCGCCCGGACGTTTTGCTGACGATTGGGCGACAGGGCGACAGAGTGATGAACGCGCGCGTTTTCCGGGACGGAGGTTTCTTGAAGGCAGGTTTCGCGGGAGCGAGGGGCCTTCCGTTTCTGTCCGCATCGGCTGACGTTCTTTCGCCCCGCGCGCCCTACCTCCGACCCGCCGTCCCGGTCCGCCGCATCAGCCGCGAAGCCGCCACAGGCGAGCCCATCCATTTCCCCAAAAATGGCGACATCGGCGCGTTCTATGGGAGAAAGGACGCGCTCGAGGCGACGCCTTCCCGCACGGATCGCAGAGCGCTTTGCGCGAAGCGGACATCGCGGGCGACGGATATCGGATCGGGCGCGGTCCCGACATATGCGCAGACGATGGAACGAGGCCGGAGCGGCGTGACGATCCATTCCTGCGGACAGGGCGAAACGCATTGCTATGCGAATAGTTGACGTCATCAGGCTGGCGCTGACGCCTGCGGCTTTGTTCGCCGCGGCGTCCGCGTTCGCGCAGGAAGCCGATCCCATGATCGCGCCCGGCGTGCGCGTGCCGAGGCCGCCGGCCAATATCCCCGCCGGCGGCCAGCCGCTTGCAGCGATCCCTCAGGCCATTCTCGTTGCGCCCTCCGACTCTCTCGTGACCTCCGCGCCCCTGCCGCCCGCCACGGCTGCGCGCGCCCCGTTCTCGTCGAGCCGCGACGCGCTGCGCGCCGGCATCCGCGGATACAACGCCGGCGACATGCCGGTCGCCGTGAAGGCTCTCAGCTACGCGGCGGAGCAGGGACATCCGGCGGCGCTGTGGAAACTCGGCAAGATGTTCGCGTCGGGCGACGGCGTTCCCCAGGACCCGCTGAAGGCGTTCGAGCATTTCTCGCGCATCGCCGACCAGCATGCGGACGAGTCGCCGGATTCCCCGAACGCTCGTTTCGTGTCGAACGCCTTCGTTTCGCTCGGCGCCTATTATCTCGACGGGATTCCCAAGACCTATGTGAAGGCCGATCCCGCCCGGGCGCGGGAGATGTTCAGCTACGCCGCGTCCTACTTCGGCGATCCCGACGCGCAGTATAATCTGGCGCGCATGTATATGGACGGCGTCGGCGGTCCGAAGGACGCCCGGCAGGCGGCGCGTTGGCTCAACCTCGCCGCCGAGAAGGGACATGCCGCGGCGCAGGCGATGCTCGGCAATCTGCTCATCAACGGCGCCGATGGGGTGCCGCGCCAGACCGCCGTGGGCCTCGGCCTGCTGCAGATGGCGCGCGAAGCCGCCGACCCGTCGCGCGACGCCTGGATCATCGAACTGCATGGCCACGCCTTCGCCGCGACGACGGAGAAGGATCACGACGCGGCGCGCGTTTTCATCGAGCGCCGCCTCAAGCGCCGTCCCTGATCGGCGCGGCGAGGCGCTTCCGCCATCGGGCGTAGGTGAGGGCGAGGCCCGGTTCGGGCGCCGCGCTCTCGCACTCGGAAATCAGGCTCTCCGCGTTCTGGTCGGCGTCGCGAACGGCCCTCAGCGCGCGCTCGTGCAACTCCTTGAACGCAAGAAAACTGCTGTCGCGCGCTCGTTTCTCGTCGCCGAGCACGGCGAACACGCGTGTCGCGGCCTGTCGCCCGCGCAGCGCGACGGCGTCGATCTCGATATAGGCGAATGACGGCGCGGCCGCGACGATCGCCTCGGAGACGATGATCTGCGCGCCATAGTCCTTGCAGAGCGGCTCGATGCGAGCGGCGCTGTTCACCGTATCGCCGACGATCGAATAATCGAAGCGTCGCGCCGAACCGAGATTGCCGACGCAGGCCTGTCCGGTGTGAAGCCCGATTCCGAGACCGAGCGGCGGCGCGTCGCCGGGCTGCTCCAGCGACAGTCGCGCAGATATGTTCGGCAATTCCTCGATCATCGCGAGCGCGGCGCGCAGCGCGTTCCGCACATGATCGGGATCATCGAGCGGCGCGTTCCAGAACGCCATCAGACCGTCGCCGATATACTTGTCGACCGTGCCGCCGAACCGCATCACCGCGTCGGACATGGGGGTGTGGACGGTGTTGAGAAAATGCACGACCTCGTTGGCGGGCAGGCGTTCCGACCGCTGCGTGAAATTCCTGATGTCGCTGAACAGGACCGTGACCTGCCTGATATCGCCGCCGAGTCTGAGTTTCGAGGGGTCGGCCGCAAGCGCCTCGATCACGGCCGGCGAGACATAGCGGCCGAAGGCGTCCCTGATCTGCGCCCGGTCTTTTTCCGTGCGGCGATAGGCTGCGATGGTCGCGGACGCGAACGCCGCGAGCACGGCGAGGGGCGGCGTCGCCGGGTCGAAGAGGAGACCCGCGCGGGCGAAGAAAAGCCATGAGCCAAGGGCGAAACTCGTCGCCAGAGCGAAAGCGAGCGCAGCCCCGAGCAGGGGCGCGCAGAGCGCGCTGACAAGCGCCGCGAGGAGCCCGCCGAGAACGATCGCGGTGATTTCGACGCCCACGGCGTAGTCGGGCCGCGCGAGACGACCGCCGGACAGAATATGCTCAATCGCCTCGGCGTGGACTTCAACGCCGGGTGCGTCCGGCTGGAGCGGCGTCGCGCGAATGTCGGCGAGCGCGGGGGCCGAGGCGCCGACAAAAACTATGCGGCCGCGCAACTCGTCCGGAGCGACGTCGCCGGCAAGTATTCTCCATGCCGGAATCCGGCGCTGCGGCTGGAAGCCCGCATAATAGACGCGGATCTGACCGTCCCTTTCCGTGTCGATCGCGATGTCGCCGTTGCGCACCGACACCACGCCGGTCTGTTGTCCGAACGCTTCCGCCCCGCTCGCGTTCGACGCCTTGACGAGATAGGTCGACGCCTGTTGCGCGAGCCGCAGCGCCTCCATCGAGAGAGAGGGGGTGGCGACGCCGTCGATCATCAGCAGCGACGGCGCGCGTCGCACGATCGTGTCGCGGTCCGGCAGGAAGTTCAGCGCGCCGAGGCCAGCCGCCGACTCCATCAGCCCGGGCAGCGGCAGCGTCGCGCGGGCGGGGACTTGCGGCAGAAAATCGCCGCCCGGATCGCCCTGCCACACAAGCCCGACGCGCTGCGGCGGCTTTTCCCCGCCGGACTGCGCGACGGCGAGGCCGATGGCGACGGGATAGCGTTTCATCGCATCGGCGAGAGCGTCGTCATTCGTGGTTTTTCGCTCGCGCGCGACGCGCGCGAGGTCGTCGCGCGCGGGCGACGCCTCCATGCCGGCGACGATCTGCTCCAGCGACGTGCGGTCGGGCTCGGCAAACAGAAGGTCAAGCGCGATCGCGGCCGCGCCGGCGTCGCCGATCGCCGTCACCAGGCGCGCGAGAATCGTGCGCGGCCATGGCCATTGTCCCATGCGCCGGAGCGACTCTTCGTCGATGTCGACGACCCGGACCGGCGCGTCCGCGTCATAGACGCGCGGCTTCAGCGCCATGAAGGAGTCAAAAGCGAGATCGCGCACCGCGCGCAGCGGCGACGGATCGAACGCCGCGAGAGCGACGCCGGCGATGATCGCGGGCGCCGACCACAGCAGCGCCGTCGCTCCGGCGCGGCGCGATCGCCGCGAGCGCGGACGCGGCGGCGGCGGAAGAAGAGAAGAGTTCGTCTCCGTCATCGGTCTGGCCGCATCGCGTGGAACGGATCAGTTGGGCTTCAGCGGTCGCTCAAATCAACGATGACGGGAACGTGATCCGAGGATTTCTCCCAGGCGCGGACGTGCTTGTCGATGGATGCGGATGCAAGCCGGTCGGCGGCCTGGGGCGAGAGAAGAAGATGGTCGATGCGGATGCCGTTGTTCTTCTGCCACGCGCCGGCCTGATAATCCCAGAAGGTGTAAACCCCGTCCGCGTCGGTGGTGGCGCGGACGGCTTCCGTATAGCCGAGCGCGCAGAGACGCCTGAACGCGCCGCGGCTCTCGGGTTGGAACAGCGCGTCATCGACCCAGAGCGCCGGATTCCTCGCGTCGCGCGGTTCGGGAATGACATTGTAATCGCCGGCGAGAACGGTCGCCTCCTCGAGGGCGAGAAGATCGCGGGCGTGCGCGATCAGGCGCTCCATCCAGGCGAGCTTGTAGGCGAATTTCTCGGTTCCGATCGGGTTTCCGTTCGGCAGATAGATCGAGGCCACCCGCGTCGCGCCCGAAGGCGCTTCGACCAGCGCTTCGATGTAGCGCGCCTGCTGATCGTCGTCGTCTCCGGGAAGCCCGCGCCGCACGTCGCTCAGGGGATGCTTCGACAGAATGGCGACGCCGTTGAAGGTTTTCTGGCCGTGAACCGCGACATTGTATCCCAGCGCCTCGATCGCCTCGGCCGGGAACGCCTCATCGACGCATTTCAACTCCTGCAGGCAAACGACGTCCGGCGCGCGTTCTTTCAGCCAGGTCGCGAGATGATCGGCCCGCTGCCGCACCGAATTCACGTTCCAGGTCGCGATGCGCATCGGCCGCCTTCCTTCATTTCGCCATTCGTTCGTCCATAAGCCCTCGGCGCGCGGCTGGCGACGGCCGGCGCGCCTCTTGCGGAGCGCCGCGAGGCGCGGTTAGGAAATTCCTGAGTTTTCCTGAGGATGTCCAGCATGGCGACAGGCCGCGCAACCAACCCGAAGAACCTCGTCAAAGGCGCGACCGGCGATTGGGAGATCATCGTCGGTATGGAGATTCACGCCCAGGTCAGTTCGCAGGCGAAGCTGTTTTCCGGCGCGTCCACCGCCTTCGGCGGCGCGCCGAACAGCCATGTCTCGCTCGTCGACGCGGCCATGCCCGGCATGCTGCCGGTCATCAATGAGGAGTGCGTGCGCCAGGCGATCAGGACGGGACTGGGCCTCAATGCGAAGATCAACCTGAAGTCCATCTTCGACCGGAAGAACTATTTCTATCCCGATCTGCCGCAGGGATATCAGATCAGCCAGTACAAGAATCCGATCGTGGGCGAGGGCGAGATCGTCGTCGACGTGTCTCCGACCGAGCAGATCACCGTCGGCGTCGAGCGCCTGCATCTCGAGCAGGACGCGGGAAAGTCGCTGCACGACCAGCATCCGACCATGAGTTTGGTCGACCTGAATCGATCGGGCGTGGCGCTCATGGAGATCGTGTCCCGTCCCGATCTCCGTTCAGCCGAAGAGGCGCGGGCCTATGTCACGAAGCTGCGCACCATCCTGCGCTATCTCGGCACCTGCGACGGCGACATGGAGAAAGGGAACCTTCGCGCCGACGTGAACGTTTCCGTGCGTCGTCCCGGCGAGCCGCTGGGGACGCGCTGTGAGATCAAGAACGTGAACTCGATACGCTTCATCGGGCAGGCGGTGGACGTCGAGGCGCGGCGGCAGATCGCGATCCTCGAAGACGGCGGCGCGATTGATCAGGAGACGCGCCTCTACGATCCGGCCAAGGGCGAAACGCGCTCCATGCGCAACAAAGAGGAGGCGCACGACTATCGCTATTTTCCCGATCCCGATCTTCTGCCGCTGGAGTTCGACGACGCCTATGTCGAGACATTGCGCCGCGACCTGCCGGAGTTGCCGGATGCGAAAAAGCAGCGTTTCATCGCCCAGTACGGCGTGACCCCCTATGACGGGGCGGTGCTCGTGGGCGAGCGCGCGAGCGCCGACTTTTTCGAGGAGGTGGCTTCGGGACGCGACGGCAAGACCGCCGCGAACTGGGTCATCAACGAGTTCTTCGGCCGCCTGAACAAGGAGGGCAAGGATATCGACACCTCGCCGATCAGCGCCGCCCAGATCGGCGCGATCATTGACCTTCTCGGCAAGCAGGTCATCTCCGGGAAGATCGCGAAGGATCTTTTCGAGATCGTGTGGACCGAAGGCGGCGATCCGGCTGCGATCGTCGAGAAGCGGGGCATGACGCAGGTGACCGACACCGGCGCGATCGAAAAGGTCATCGATGCGGTTCTCGCCGCCAATCCGGACAAGGTTCGCCGGACAGGTCATGAAATCCTCGGGCGGCAAAGCCAATCCGCAGGCGGTGAACCAGCTTCTCAAAGCGAAGCTCGGCATCGAATAAGGCTGATGGACGCCGACCCGCAGTGCTGGATCGGCGTTGCGGCGCGGGCGCATGTCAGGCGCGGCGTGGCGGGCGGATTCTGTCAGCTCGGTCACGGCAAGGCGTCGGCGGTGCGTCGGCTGAGGCCGGGGGACCTGATCGTCTACTATTCTCCCACCGACGAGATGGGCGACGCCGGAAAAATCCAGGCGTTCACCGCGATCGGGCGGGTCAAGGCCGGAGAACCCTATGAGGCGGACGCGCTTCGCATGTCTGACGGCAGGCCTGCCGCGCGCCGCGACGTCGAATGGTTCGAGGCGCGTGAAGCGCCGATCCGCCCGCTTGTGCCGGCGCTTTCTTTCATTCGCGACAAGGCGCGCTGGGGCGCGCCTTTCCGCTTCGGCGTGGTCCGGGTTTCCTCTGCGGACTTCGCTCTGATCGCCGCCGCGATGGGCGTCGCGGACGCGATCGCGCGATCATGACGATCACCATGAGACCCGCGGAGCGGCGCGATCTTCCCGCGCTGATCGCGCTCTATCGCGACGATGCGCTCGGCCGGCTGCGGGAAAGCGATGATCCGGCGGACGACGACGCCTATGAGCAGGGGTTCGACCGCGTCGCGGCGGATCCGTCGACCTGCATTTATGTGGCCGAGCGCGGCGGCGAAATCATCGGCACGTTCCAACTCACCATTACGCCCGGCTTGTCCCGGCGCGGCATGGTTCGCGCGACGATCGAGGCGGTGCGGACGCGCGCCGATCTGCGCGGGCGCGGCGTCGGCGCGCGCATGATGGAGCACGCGCTGCATGAGGCGCGGCGGCGCGGCGCGGATGTCGCGCAACTGACGTCCGACCTCTCCCGCAGCGACGCGCATCGCTTCTATGAACGCCTCGGATTCAGCCGCAGCCACGCCGGCTTCAAGCGTTCACTGACGTCTCCCTGAGGTTGGGGAGGCGCTGGCGCGCAGGCGGAAACGGGCCGCGCCGATCGCTTTCGCGCTCTGGAGAAGCGGGTTTGATTCGGCGTGATTCGCGGCTCTCGCGGCCGCCGCGCGCCAAGAGAAGCGACGCAAGGCGGCGACGAACCTCTGTAACGCACAAGATTTGTCGACGCCCCCGGAGGCTATAGAGGCGCTGGTTTCTTGCCGCGCGCGGGCGAGCGGACAGACGTCGCAAGCGATGGACAAGGCTTTCGCCGCGCTTCCAGGAACGTCATGTCAAGGGTGATATTGCTGCTGCGCCGCAGCGATTATCTTTATCGGGCGCGTTTCGGTTTCGCGGCGTTCAGGGCGGGCGGCGCGGCGGCGGCGTCCGCCGGCCCGCGCCGCAGTAGAGGCGTCCATCACTCGTCAACCGAAACGTAAACTGTCGCGTTCAAATATTGAGCCGATCGGCGCCCGAATATTCCGACTCGCGGTTTTCCCGATCACGTTGTATGAATTGAACGCGCCAACCGAGGGAGGGCTCCATCTATGGCGAGAGCAGTGAAGAAAGCGAAGAAGGCCAAGAAGGCGAAGAAGGTCAAGAAAGTGAAGAAGGCCGCGGTCCGCAAGACCAAGAAGGCGGTGAAGAAGACGGCCAAGAAGGCGGTGAAGAAGACCGCCAAGAAGGCCAAGAAGGCGACGAAGAAAGTCGCCAAGAAGAAGGCGGTGAAGAAGACCGCCAAGAAGGCTGCAAAGAAGACCGCGAAGAAGGCCAAGCGTAAGCCGGGCCGTCCGCGCAAGGCGAAAGCCGCAATGCCTCCGATGCCTGCCTCCGCTTAATGAAGCTGTGACGCGCGGCGCCGGGCCTCAGGCCGCCGCCGCGCACAAAAAAAGCCCCGGTCCTACGGCCGGGGCTTTTCTTTTGCCTGCGGCGCAGGCGTCCACGCGCCCGCCGCTTCAGACGCCGGCCGCCTTCAGGCGGGTGTTGCAGGCCGAAAAGAATTGCGGCCATTTCTGGCCATTCGTCGTGTTGGACGATTTCGCCGCCGCCCATTCGCCGCTGCAACGCTTGCGCCGTTCAGCATAGTCGCCCGTCGTGGCGCGGCTGCGCGTCTTCGCCTTCACCTTCGGCGCCGGGGATTCCGCCGCGCGGGGCGCCTGCGCCGGCGGCGCTGCCTCGACGGCCGGCGTCGCGGCGGGGCGTCGCAGCGGGTTGGCGGGCGCCGCTTGCGCCAGCGCGATGGTTGTTGAGCCCGCGACCATCAAAGCGGCCAGGAACAGTCGCCTCATGAGCATTGTCTCCGATCAAAAGCCGCCGTCGCCGTCAGGCGAGCAATCGCGGCGACGCAATTTACATCTTCGCGAGACGCACTTGGCAAGCAGCCGGAACGGCGCAAACCTCAGGCGATCCCACAACCACCGAGGACCTCATGGCGACCAGCGTCAAACCGATCGAGCTGCACTACTGGCCAACGCCGAACGGCTGGAAGATCACCATCATGCTCGAGGAATGCGGACTGCCCTACGAGGTGAAGCTCGTGAACATCGGCAAGGGCGAGCAGTTCAAACCGGAATTCCTGGCGATTTCTCCCAACAACAGGATGCCGGCGATCGTCGATCCCGACGGGCCGGGCGGCAAGCCGATCTCGGTGTTCGAGTCCGGCGCGATCCTCCAATATCTCGGGCGCAAGACCGGCCAATTCTATCCGGCCGACGAACGCGCGCGCGTGCAGGTCGAGGAGTGGCTGTTCTGGCAAATGGCCGGCCTCGGTCCGATGTCGGGACAGAACAACCATTTCCGCAATTATGCGCAGGAGAAGCTTCCCTACGCGATCAGGCGGTATGAGGACGAGGTGAACCGGCTCTACGGCGTGCTCAACAAAAGGCTGGCCGACCGCGACTATCTCGCCGGCGATTATTCGATCGCCGACATCGCATGCGTGGGATGGGCGCGGGGGTGGGAGAGGCAGGGCCAGGAAATCGCGGACTTTCCGCACATGAAGCGCTGGCTCGATGCTGTTCAGGCGCGTCCGGCGGTTCAGCGCGGGTTGAAGGTCGCAGAAGACGCGCGCGCCGGAAGCAATCTCGCCACGGACAAGGAGGCGCAGAAAGTCCTGTTCGGCCAGCGCGCGCGGACCTGACGCCCGCGCCTCTCACGAACCGCGCGCATGGGCCGGGAAGGGCGTTCGCTCTTCCGGGACCTGCGACGATCAAAGGCGCCGCGGCCTCGCTTGGGTGGGCTGCGTCAGTTCACGGGGATCGTGATCGTCAGCATGCCGCCCCATTGCGAGCCGCCGTCCTTCTGCGGTCCCGCGTTTCCCTGCAAGCCGAAGATCACGTCCTTCGTCTTGTACTGGGCGCTGGCGACGCCGCTTACGACGCCATCGTCGCACGCGGCGCCCACCGACAGGCTGAACCTGTCGATGCTGTAGCCGACCTTGAGGCCGAGATTGACCGTCTGCGCCTGCGGCTTCGCCTGTCCCGTGAAGGTCAGGTTGAAGCCGCCGGATTTGACCACCGCTTCGCCGTTGGCCTGCTGAACCTCGGCGCCCTGCGCCAGCAGGCCGAGCTTGAGCTTGAGAGTCACGCGCTCCCATTTGATGGTTCCGGAGATGCGCGCGCCGAGGATGCGCGCATCGGGCCGGAAGTCCCACAGCCCCGCCGCGAGCGTCAGCTTGCCGACCTGGAGGACGTCGAAGTCCTTGTCCTTCAGCGGCGCGAGCGCGTCGTTGACCAGCGGTCCGCCGGCGCGGGTGACATAGAGAACGGTCGACGTTCCGACGACGAGCGCCGCGCCGACGACATACAGCACGTTCTTGTTGCGATCGATCCAGACGCCCAGGCTCGATGAGGCGGCGGCCTTCTGGAACGCGTCGATGCTCGCCGTGAGCCGCCGGTATTGCGGCGTGCCCTTGATCTGGTTCAGCATCTCGCTGCTGAATGCGCCGCCGACATTCTTCTCCAGCGCGGCGGCCATCGCCTTCGCCTCTTCGCCGGTGACGACGCTGTCGCCGGTCGGATATTTCTTGTTGGCGAAGTCGAGCAGCGTCTTCTTGATGGCGTTGACGACGGGCGGGCTTTCCAGAGCGTCCTTGATCTGCATGGGGAGCCTGCCGATCTCGGAATCCACGAGATCGAAGGCGAGGACGAAAATCTGCTGCGCGGCGTCGACGACGCCCGGCTTCGGATCGGACATGGAGCGACCTCACAGCGCATCATCCGTCAAACGGATCACGCGATCTCATGGGTCGAGGATACGTCTATCCGGCGGGCGCTCCGTGCGCCGTCGCACAGCCGCGGGGTCGATCCGGGCGCGCCCGCGCGCGCTCTTTCCGCTTGCCTGGCCTCGCGCCGCCCACCGCGCGCAGCGCAGACGCGCCGGGCGCGCCCGGCGACAGCCCGCGCCCCGTTCAGGCGACGCGATCGTTCCCTTTGGTGAACGCCGCCTTGCCGCGACCGCCGGAAGTCGGAAACAACTGCGCCATTCCGGCGCATTTTTTCCCATCCGCGGCGGCGCGTCCGGTTTCCGCGCCGTCCTTCACCCTCGCTTTACGACGCATTTTAAACAGTCGTTCGGGCCTGTGCGCCAGCATACTCCGGCGTCGGGGGAGATGGGCTTTTCTTCCGACAGCCAAGCAAACACAGGGCTGCATCATGGGACGCTTTGAATTTCCGCTTCAGCAGGTCGAGACGGCGCCGACGCCGGGCGAAGCCTATCTGGCGCTCGGCATGGCTTCGATCTCCGGCCGCGACGGCGCCCCCGATCGCGTCGAGGCGCATAAATGGTTCAACATCGCCGCCGTGCGCGGCTGCCGCGAAGGCGTCGTCCGCCGCGGCGAAGTCGCCGCGGAAATGACGGCCGAGGAGATCGCCGCGGCGCAGCGCGCCGCGCGGCAATGGCTGACGCTGCACTGACCATCCCTGTCCGGACGCCGCCTCCCGGTTCGGGCGGGGCGGCCGGCGGGAAAGGCCGGCGCGCGACGGCCTTGTCATCGCCCCGCCGCTTCGCTATCTCCCCCTCGCGATCCAACGTCGGCCTGAGCCGGCGCTGTTGGGGGATCGTCTAACGGTAGGACCCCAGACTCTGACTCTGGTTGTCTAGGTTCGAATCCTAGTCCCCCAGCCAAACCGAATGCCTTGGCGCATTTGGGCCTGTACCGCTCTGATCGCGCGAGGCCATGAGGTCATTAAGTTAGTTTACTCAATTATATCAAAGGGTTGATGGAAGTGGCCGACAACCCGCGGTTCATCCGCAGCGAGTTCACTGCTACGAAATCCAGTATGGGGCGCTTCTGGCTCGGCTCCTGCCGTTCAACCAGCCGTTTCGCGCTATGGGCGTTCGAGAACTCGTACGCCTTCAAGATAAGGCGGATCCGCTGAATGGCGCCACATGATGTCGGGCAGCGATTCCGCTCGGCACGGAGCTTCTGGGAAAGCTCGTCATAGAAACAGCGGTCGATCCGGCCATCCAGTTTGTCGATATAGCCGCACCGACCGCATTGAATTGCGCCGGAGAACGCGAAGTCGCGCTATGCGCTCTTGCGATCGTCGACACGTTCAGCCGGTTCTCGCCGACGATCGACGTCCGCCACTGGTTCCTGAGTCTCGACGCCGACAAGAAGCTGGAGGATTGACGCAGATACGACAATGAAGTCCGCCCGCACGGAGCGATCGGCGACAAAGCGCTAATGGCGTTGCAAAACCACGACGGTTTAACCAGCCTGCCGTCGTGATCGAAGCCAGAAAACCCCACCGTCCGGCGATCCAAACTTTTGCGTTCCCGTTTCTTCCCCGGAACGGCCATACGGATGACTGCGGTCCGTTGGATCAGGCGTGGGGCGCGTCGCTGGCGAACTCATGCAAATGAGGTGTCGTCATTCGTCCGAACACGCCCTCGATCCAAGCGCCCGTTCGCAGCAGCGCATGCTCTGAGCGGGGCGGCCCGACGATCTGGACGCCGAATGGCAGCCCGTCTTCTGCAAAGCCGACGGGAACGGTCAGCACGGGACATCCGGTCATCGACCAGAGGTAGGTGATCGCGATCCAGTCCACGTAGCTCTCCAGCTTTTGATCATCGATGATCCTCGGCCAGGGCTCTTCAACAGGAAAAGGCTGCACAGGCGCAGTCGGGCAGATCAGCACGTCGTAAGAACGGAAGAAAAGAATCACGCGTCGATAGAGGTCGGCGCGCGCGCGCTGGGCCTCCGCCAGGGCCTGCCCCGATTGCGACAGACCGCGGCGGATGTCGCTTTGAACATCTTTTGTGAAGTGAGCCGCGCTTTGTGGCCAGAACGCGCCCCAGTTCGCAACATAGGACGCGCCGCGGATTGCGAGTGCATGGCGCCAGAAGTCCTTGAAGTCGGGCGTTCGTTCGTCGATGCGCGATGTCTCGACGCTGAGACGGGACGTGAAGGCGTCAAACGCGCGCCGGACGGCGCCGCCGACAGGAACACAGCCGAGATCGGGCGAAATCGCGATGCGTTGCGGCGGCGCCGGCTTCCTCGCCGCGTCGAGGAAGGCGTCGGCAGGGCTGGGCATGCTCAACGGGTCTATGGGATCAGCGCCCGTCATCGCGTCCAGCATGAAGGCCGCGTCAGCGACGTTGCGCGCCATCGGCCCATCGACAAAAATCGTGTCGAAGGCGTCGCTCATCGCGCGGCGCGCAACGCGCCCGAAGGTGGGGCGTAGCCCAACCACGCCGCAGAAAGAGGCCGGCGTGCGCAAACTGCCCCCGACATCGTTGCCGTGCGCCAACCAGACCTGGCCGCTTGCGAGCGCCGCAGCCGAACCGCCGGATGACCCTCCGGCGGTCAGGCGCGGATCCCATGGATTGCGCGTCGCGCCGAAGATGGAGTTCGTCGTGTTTGCTCCGCCGAGCTCCGACAGATTTGATTTTGCGATTGGAATGCCGCCATTTTCTTCGAGATGCGCGATCGGCCGATCGGAGCGCGGCGGCGTGCGATCGCCGAGCAGCAAGCTTCCCCCGCTGGTGCGGACATGGCCGACATCGACATTGTCCTTCACCACAAAGGGAATGCCGGCGAGCGGCGGCCATTGCCCGCCGCGCCGCACAGTTTCTTCCAGCGTTTTCGCCTGCGCCAAAGCGCGTTCGAAGCAGCGCGTGGTCAGCGCGTTGACGACGGGCTCTGTCTCGGTGATTCTTTTGATGGCGGCGCCGACGGCTTCGGTCGGCGTCACGTCGCCGGAGCGGATATGCGCGTCGAGCGCAATCGCAGTCAACCCGATGAGTTCGTCCGGCATTCTCAGCGCCTGACGCCTGCCTGCGGCGCGCCGGTCGAGCCGCGAACGATTAACCTCGGTTCGAGGGCGATTCTCGTCGACGTCTCCGGTTCGTCATTGCTGCGCGCAATGCTTGCAAGCAACGCCTCGATCGCTGCGGCGGCGATGGCGTTGACCGGCTGCGCCACTGTGGTGAGGCCCGGATGCAATGCCGTCGCGAATGGATTGTCGCCTATCGCGGCGACCGAAATGTCGAGCGGGCAGACAAGACCTGCGTCGCCGACCGCACTCAGGACGCCAAGCGCCATCATGAGATCCGTTGCGAAAATCGCCGTCGGCCGTTCAGCAGAGGCCAGCAGCCGTTGCGTATTCGACCGGGCGCGATCGGCGCGAAATCCGCCATCGATGACGAGACGCGGATCAAGCGGGACGCCGACGGAAGCGAGCGCCTCGCGAAACCCCTCCAGCCGTTCACGCGCGGTCGAAACGCCCTCCGGCCCGCTGACGACGCCGATACGACGGTGACCAAGACCGATCAGGTGTTCGGCGACCAAGGCGCCCGCGCGCCGATCATCGAGCGTGACCGTATCGAAACTGAGACCTGCGATGGCGCGATCGACCACCGCCAGCGGCACGCCGATTCGCGAGAGCATCGCGATCCGCTCGTTTGAGTCGCCCGCGGCCGCGATCAGCACGATTCCGTCGACGCGGTGCGAGAGGAGAGTCTGGAGATGACGCCTTTCGCGCGCGAGGTCCTCGCCGCTGTTGCAGATGATGACCGAATATCCGCGCCCCGACGCGCTTGACTCGAGTTCCTCCGCCAGCGCGCCGAAATGAGGATTGGCGATGTCGGCGATCACAACCCCGATGAGATTGCTCGCGCTTCGACGCAGTCTTTGCGCGCCTGCATGCGGCGCATAGCCGAGCATTTCGACCGCGTTCGCCACGCGCTCCTTGATGTCGGGGCTGACGTTCCCCCGCAGATTCAGGGCGTTGGACACGGTCGCGACCGACACTCCGGCCAGTTTCGCCACGTCCCTGATCGTCGCCATAACAGCTGTCGCCATCATCCGCCCGTCTGATAATATCGTTTTGGCGCTCTTACACGCTTCGGCCTCACGTTGGCAATGTAAGCGTTATGAACTACTGTATAAAACTGATATATAAGGATTATTTTGATCTCAAAAAGCGCTTGCGGTTGGGGCGGCTTCAGGCATAATCAATAAAACGTTTTATTGAAGGTTCGCGACAGTCGTTGGGGGGAGCGTGGCGGGACGGGTGACGAATAGGCGATATGAGCGTTGCCTCTCGTTTGCGGCCAGCCGTCGCGGCTGCGAGCGCGCGAGATGATCGGCTTCGCTGCGAAGCGCATCGCTGCGACTGCGCCGGTGCTCGTTCTCGTTGCGGTCTTCGTCTTCCTGTTGCTGCGTCTTGCGCCTGGCGATCCGGCCGCGATCATCGCCGGCGAGCAGGCGACTCCGGAACAGATATTGGCGATCCGGCAAAAGCTTGGGCTGGACGCGCCGCTGCTGAGCCAGTTTGCGAGCTGGATTGGGCAACTCGCTTTAGGCGATCTCGGTCAATCGATTTTCTCCGGCCTGCCCGTTTCCGAACTGATCGCTCAGCGGTTGCAGCCGACCCTGATGCTCGCGATGGCGACGATCATATTCGCCGTGCTGATTGCGATACCGCTTGGCGTGATCGCCGCGAAGCGCGCCGGCTCGCTGATCGATCGCATGACCATGGCGGGGGCGGTGCTGGGATTCTCGACCCCGGTTTTCGTCATCGCATTCCTGCTGGTCTATATCTTCGCGCTGTCCTTCCGGCTTTTCCCGACTCAGGGCTATGTGCCGCTCGAACAGGGCGTCCTCGCATCGTTGCATAGCCTCGTCCTGCCGGCGCTGGCCCTGTCCTGGACCTATATTGCGCTGATTGCGCGCGTGACCCGCGCGGCGGTGCTTGATGTGCTGCAGGAAGACTACGTGCGCACTGCTCATGCGAAGGGCTTGTCGGAAGCCCGGATCATGTCCCGGCATGTGCTGAAAAACGCCGCGGCTCCGGTGATAACGGTCATCGGCATCGGGCTCGCGGCGCTGCTTGGCGGCGTGGTCGTCACCGAAACGGTCTTCAGCATTCCCGGCCTCGGTCGCCTCACCGCAGACGCCATCCTGCGTCGCGACTATCCGGTCGTGCAGGCGCTGATCCTGCTGTTCTCGGTTGTCTATGTCCTTGCCAATCTGATTGTCGATCTGTCCTACGGACTGGTCGATCCGCGCGTTCGCGCCTGAGGCTTGACGATGAGCGCCGGCGCAGACGCGGTCGACAGCATCGAAGAGCCGCTGAGCGGACGGGCCGCGGACTCCCGGAGCGGATTTGGCGTCCATCGCGCGCTGATTGCAAGCAGCGTCGTGCTGCTTGCTTTCGTCGCGGTTGCGGCGCTCGCGCCATATTCTCTTGTTGATCCCGCGCAGATTGATCCGCTGGTTCGACTGCGCCCGCCGAGCATGGAAACGCCGTTCGGAACGGATCATCTTGGCCGCTCGGTTCTATCGCGCACGATCTCCGGCGCCCGCGTTTCGCTCGCCGTCGGCGCCGGCGTCATGATGGCGACGTCTGTCATCGGCGTCGCTGTGGGAATCATTTGCGGCTATTTCCGGCGCGTCGATGGGATATTGATGCGCGTCATGGACGCCGTGATGGCGGCGCCTGCGATCCTGCTCGCCATTGCGCTGATGGCGCTATCGGGACCCAGCATCGGCAACCTCGTGATTGCGATCACTCTGCCGGAGGTGCCTCGCATGGCGCGCGTCGTGCGCGCCAGCGTTCTGTCTCTGCGCGGGCGAACCTTTGTCGAAGCGGCGATCACCGCCGGTTGCAGCGCTCCCACGATTCTTCTTCGTCACATTCTGCCGGGAGCGGTCGGCCCCATGATGGTGCAGGCGACCTATGTCTTTGCTTCGGCGATGATCATCGAAGCCGTCTTGTCCTTTCTTGGCGCGGGCACGCCCCCGGCGACGCCGAGCTGGGGGAACATGATGGCGGAAGGCCGCCAATATCTCCAGCGCGCGCCGTGGATTCTCGCTTTTCCAGGCGGGGCCCTCACCATCATCGTGCTCGCGGTGAATCTGCTTGGCGACGCTCTGCGCGACCGATTCGATCCGAGACTCATGAGGACCGCGATCTCGGGCGGAAAAATGCGCGCCCGCTGACTGCGCCATGGCATCGAAGACGTTCACGCCGGCGACGCCTCAATTGGCGTCATGATGACAAAGGGAGGAAATCAATGAAGCCCAATGCAATGCTGTTCGCCGCCGCTGCGCTCGCCTTCAGCCTGTCGCCGGTCGGCGCCGAAAGCGTACTCAAAATCAGGCCGTTCGGCGATCTGAAGCAGATCGATCCGATCGTCACATCCGACTACATGGTTCGAAACCATGGTTACATGGTCTATGACACCTTGTTTGCAATGGACGAGAAGCTCGAGATCAAGCCGCAGATGGTTGAGAGCTACGAGATCAGCGCTGACAACATGACCTACACGTTCCGCCTGCGCGATGGGCTGAAATTCCACAATGGCGCAGCGGTCGTCGCCAACGACGTCGTTGCTTCGCTGAAGCGCTGGGGAAAAAAGGATGGGCTTGGCCAGACGCTGATCGCGAAAACAGCCAAGCTCGAAGCTGTCGACGATAAAACCGTGCGTCTTGTGCTCGCCGAGCCATGGGGTCTGGTACTCGACGCATTGGGAAAGCCGAGCTCCAACGTGCCGTTTATCATGCCGGCGAGCATCGCCGCGACGCCCGCCGATCAGAGCATCACCGATCCCGTTGGCTCGGGGCCGTTCATCATGAAGAAGGATGAATGGGTGCCGGGAGCGAAGATCGTGTATGTCAGGAACCCGAACTACACGCCGCGCGCGGATGCGCCCAGCGGCCTGGCGGGCGCCAAGATCGCCAAGGTCGACCGCGTCGAATGGCATTACATTCCTGACGCGCAGACGGCGCTCAATGCGCTCCAGGCCGGCGAGATTGATATCTTGGAAGAGATTCCGCCAGATCTCCTGCCCGTGATTCGCAGCGTAAAGGACATCAAGATCGTGCGGCAAGACTCGCTTGGCGCGCAGGCGGTTTTCCGCATGAACACGATTCAGCCGCCGTTCAACAACCAGAAAATCAGGCAGGCTGTCAGCTACATGATCAATCAGAAGACGTTTTTGAGCGCCTATATCGATGATCCTGCCCAAATCACGGAATGTCCTTCCTTCTATATGTGCGCCTCTCCCTACAAGACAGACGCCGGTTGGCCGAAGCCGGATATGGCGAAGGCGAAGCAGCTGATCGCCGAAAGCGGATATGATGGAACGCCCGTGGTCATCCTGCATGCGCAGGAGTCCGGGCCGACGAACACATTCAGCCTCGTCGCGGCGCAGGTGATGCGCGAGATCGGTCTGAAAGTGGATGCGCAGGCGATGGATTGGGGAACGCTGGTCGGGCGTCGCGCGAGCAAGGCGCCGACATCCCAGGGAGGCTGGTCGCTGTTTATTTCCGCGCCGACCGGCGCCGACATGATGGAGCCGGTGGGACATCTGGCGTTGCGGTCGAACTGCGACAAGGCTTGGTTCGGTTGGCCCTGCGATGAGACGATCGAAAAATTGCGCGCCGAGTTCGCTGTCACCGTCGACATCGAAAAGCGCAAAAAGCTGGCCGAGCAGATTCAGCTGCGCGCCGTCGAAACGGTTCCCTATTGGCCGATCGGGCAGATCTCGTTGATGCGCGCGCAGTCCGCGAGGGTTGACGGCGTGCTGAACGCGGCGATTCCCGTCTATTGGAACATTTCAAAGAAATAACACCGGCGAGATCGGCGGCCCGGATTGCGGAAGAAGCGAAATCGTCGGGTGGGATGGAGTCGCCTGTGGCTCCGCATTTCTGTCCGGCGATGAGGGCGTGACGGGGAAGGGCGGGGGAGCGTCCGGGGGGGCATGGAACGCGACCGCTCCTGTTCGACCCGCTCCTGCCTCCCAACGAGATAATTGGTGTGCTTCATGACTATGGTCGCGCTGAACTCGGTGAGCTTCTTCTTGCGAGCTTCATCGAAGCGGACATCGAGGCTCACAATATTTTCGGCGAAACCGTTCGGTTGAAGATGCTTGCGAGCCGCGCGGAGGCCGACGTCTAGGCATCATGGCGATTTGGAAAGGCGTTCGATGTTCTCAGAATGGGGCGACATCGTTCTGCTGCGCGCCAAATCCCAATATGGACTTGCCCCGGAAAAGCGGAGAGTTCCCTTGATATGAAGGCGAACTCGATGAGCGACGGCTTTTTCGCCGGGGAAAGAAATCGGCGAGGTTCCGGCTCATCGATCGGGCGAAGCAGGATTTCCCGGTCCACCGCCTCTGCCGCGCGCCCGGCGTCAGCCAGAGCGGCTATTTCTCCTGGAAGGATCGCCCAGCGAGTCGGCGCCAGCATGGCGACATGGTGCGGCAGGTCATCGCGGCTAGAGCGGGCAATCGTCCGACGGCTTATCGCCGGAGAAACGGGCCGCGATCCAGGCGATAGCGGCTGGAGCGGCGTCGCGCGCGATGAACGTATGCCCTACGGCTTCGAGGCTCTGATACGCGACCGCATTGCCATGTCGGCAGAGGCTCCGCGCGTAGGCCAACGTGACTTGCGGCCGCACCAACCCGTCGGCGCCGCCCTGCGCCAGAAAAACCGGAATGCTTCGCGGCAACGGCCCCGGAGTGTTCCTGGCCAAGAGCCGGCGCCATGGTTGGATGTCGGCGAACGTCTCTGTCTTTAGGAACGACCGACGCAGCGCCTCCGTCGGCGCGCGGCGCGAAAACAGATCGAACCAACGCTCGATGCACAGTCCGGCCAGGCGGTCGATGACGGGAACCGCATCCGGCGCGACCACCTTCGCAAGCGGCGCGCGATAGACGCGTGACCACGACCAGAGCGTCATCGCTGTGAGGTTGCGTCCGCCGTCGGTGTCGACGTCATCGTTGAGAAGAGTCGACAACTCTGTCGCCGGAGCGGCGGCGGCGACGCCGACGAGGCGCCATTCCGGGGCGTAACGCTTCGCGATCAGTCCGGCGAAGAGCGCGGCATGGCCGCCTTGCGAATGCCCCCAGACCGCGAAGCTGCGGCTGGCGAAGGAGTTCGGCAGCGCGGCGGCCGCCCTGACGGAGTCGAGCACGGACCGCCCCTCGCTGACGCCAACGAGATAGGGATGCGGTCCGGCGGTCCCCAATCCCGGATAGTCGGTTGCGGCGACGATGAAGCCGCGCGCCAGCATGTCGTCGAGCCCTTGCACGGAGGCGAAGAACACGCGCGCGAGCGACGGCGCGCACTGATCCTCGACTCCCGTCGTCGGGTGGGCCCAGGCGATGACGGGGCGTCCGCCGGGCGACGGCGGCGAGGTGGGAATCATGACCATCCCGGAGACTGCGGTCATCCGACCATCGAGCCCGCGGGAACGATAGAGCACGCGATAGCTGGAGGCGTTGGAGGGGCCGCCGGCGACGATCTCCGAACGGATCAACGACCCCGGCGGCCCATCAAGATCAGCCTGGCCGAATGTATAGAAATCGGTCTGCGCGAAGGCGACCGTCAACGGAAAGGCCGCCAGCGCCAGCCCCAGAGCGCCGGCGCGAAAAAACTCTCTCAAGCCGTTGTGTGTGATCCGGCGTGGAATAAGGACCCCGTTTTCGGGGTGATCGGCGTTCAATCGGGACCCCGCTGACAGTGTGATTCATGATGGCTTTCGACTTGGTCGGGGCCGTAATCGGGATGCTGGTGGTGGAGACGATTGCGAAGATTCGCCGTGCTTATTTTCAGCAGGGCAAGGCGATCAAGGCGATCTGCCGCGAACTTGGCGTCTCGCGGAAGGTCGTGAGGAAGGTGATCCGGACGAATGCGACGGAGTTCACTTACGAGCGCGAGCATCAGCCGCTGCCGAAGATCGGGCCGTGGCAGGAGCAACTCGACGAGTTGTTGACTGCGAACGCCAGTCGATCGACGCGGGAACGACTAACGCTGATCCGGATCTATGAGGAGTTGCGCGGCCGCGGTTATGTCGGCGGCTATGATGCGATCCGGCGCGACGCCTGAGGATGGTCGAAGAAGCATGCGCCGTCTGCGGCGGACGCCTATGTGCCGCTCACCTTCGCGCCGGGCGAAGCGTATCAGTTCGACTGGAGCCACGAGATCGTCCTGATCGCTGGCGTCACCGCGACGGTGAAGGTGGCCCATGTCCGGCTCTGCCATAGCCGGATGATGTTTGCGCGCGCCTATCCTCGCGAGACGCAGGAGATGGTGTTTGACCCCCACGACCGGGCCTTCGCGTTCTTCAAGGGAGCCTGCGGGCGTGGCGTCTACGACAACATGAAGACCGCGGTCGAGACCGTCTTCGTCGGCAAGGATCGCGTCTACAACCGGCGCTTCCTGCAGATGTGCGGGCATTATCTGGTCGAGCCGGTCGCCTGCACGCCAGCGTCGGGTTGGGAGAAGGGCCAAGTTGAGAACCAGGTTGGGTTGGTTCGTGAACGCTTCTTCGCGCCGCGGCTGCGGGTGAAGAGCTATGAGGAACTGAACGTCTGGCTGCTCGATAAATGCGTCGCTTACGCCAAGGCGCACAAGCATCCCGAGATCGCCGACAAGACCGTCTGGCAGGTGTTTGAGGAAGAGCGGCCAAAACTGGTTCCGGTTCCCGGCCGCTTCGACGGCTTCCATGCAGCGCCGGCCTCGGTGTCGAAGACCTGCCTCGTCCGCTTCGACAACAACAAATACTCCGTCGCCGCCAGCGCGGTGGGCCGTCCTGTCGAGGTCAGGGCCTACTCAGATCGCATCGTCATTCGTCAGGATGGCGTCGTCGTCGCCGAGCACGCTCGCGCCTTCGGCCGGGGCCAGACAATCTACGATCCCTGGCATTATGTGCCTGTCCTGGCGCGCAAACCTGGCGCTCTGCGCAATGGCGCGCCGTTTAAGGATTGGGTGCTGCCGGCGGCGATTGAGCGGGTGCGGCGCAAATTGCGCGGCTCCAACGACGGCGATCGTCAGATGGTCGCCATTCTCGCCGCGGTGCTGAGCGATGGTCTGGAGCCGGTGGAGGCCGCCTGCGCCGAAGCGCTGGAGCACGGCGTCCACGCCGCCAGCGTGATCATCAACATCCTGGCCCGCACGCGCGATCCGGCGCCGGCGATGACGATCGTCACGCCCGACGCGCTCAAACTCCGCCATGCGCCGATCGCCGACTGCGCTCGTTACGACAGCCTGAGGAGGATGAACTGATGGAACGGACCGAACTGTTCGAGATCATGGGCGACCTGAAGCTCTTTGGCATGCGGGCGTCCTACGATGAGATCATGGCGACCGCGATCAAGCGCGAGCATGAGCCGCCGCGCATCGCTGGCGATCTGCTCAAAGCCGAGGTCAGCGAGAAGGAGGCGCGGTCGGTCAAATACCAACTCACCATCGCCAAGCTGCCGCTGGCCAAGGACATCGATGACTTCGACTTCGCCGATACGCCGATCAACGAGACGCTGGCGCGCGATCTCGCCAGCGGCAGATTCCTCGTTGAACAGCGCAACATCGTGCTGATCGGCGGAACCGGGACCGGCAAGACCCATCTCGCCATCGCGATCGCGCGGTCCTGCATCCGCAGCGGCGCCCGCGGCCGCTTCTTCAACGTCGTCGATCTCGTCAATCGGCTGGAGGCGGAGACGCGGCAGGGCAAGCAGGGCCGCATGGCCGATTATCTGACGCGCCTCGACTTCATCGTGCTCGATGAACTCGGTTACCTCCCGTTCGCCCAGGCCAGCGGCCAACTGCTCTTCCATCTCATCAGCAAGCTTTACGAGCGTACGTCAGTCATCGTCACGACGAACCTCGCTTTCGGCGAATGGCCCAGCGTCTTTGGCGACGCCAAAATGACCACAGCGCTGCTGGATCGCCTCACGCATCACTGCGAGATCGTCGAGACTGGCAACCAAAGCTGGCGATTCAAAAACCGCGGCTGAGCGCTCAACCCTTCTCACTTCACAAATCCGCATTCGCCCCGGCCGAGCAACCCAAACCAGCTCGGCCGGGCGAATGCTCGTCCTTAGCGCTCTACGCCAGAGAGGTCCTTATTCGGCGCAGATCTGGGGTCCCGATTCAGTGCCGTTTGACATTCTGCGAATCGTGGAATGGCCTCGTTGGCGCGCTCGACGACAAGGAAGGCGCGGCTGGAACAGCACAGGACAATGCGAAGCGGCTGCCGTTGCTCGCCTACCAGCTGGCTCGCGGCGTCGGGAGGAAGAGATCGGAAGCGGTCTCAAAGGACGGCATCCTTCCCAACAAGACCTGGAATGGCATTTTTTTGTTGTCCGGGGAGACGGCAATCGAGAGTTCCCACACCCGCGCAGGGTGGGAGCGGCGACTTGCCCGGATCAGGGTCCCGTCGCGGGCTCAGGGCGGCGTTTTCGACCAGCTCGAGTCCGGAGCTGGCCTGATACCCGCGTTTCAATCGCTGAAGGACAGCGTCGTCCAAACCATCTCGACAAACTATGGCGTCGCGTTCCCAGCGTTCGGAGAGGCGGTTTTTAAAGACTGGGATCACTGGGCCAGCAAAGCGAAGCACTTTTATGACGAATTTCAAAAACGGCAGGTCTCTGGCTGCGATGAGCTGCTGGTCAACCTTTGCCGCATCTTCGCGGTCGCTGCGAGCGGCGGCATGGTGGCGGCCGACCTCGGCCTTGGGCCGTGGAAGCGCGACGCGGCCCGGGGCGCCTGCGCTCGGCTATGGCAGGGAGTGCGAACGCGGCTCCAAAATCCTGATGGCGCCATGAAAGAGATTCGAAAGCTCCAGTCATGGGCCGCGACGCCAACCGCGTTTCCGATGGACAAACCCGGACAGGCGATCTCTCCCGTCGACGGCAAGCGCGTCATCGGCTTGGCGAAGCTCAACCGAGACTACGGCAAGTTCATCGCCGTCCCCACGAAAATCTTCGAAAGCGCATTTCCGAACCAGACCATCCGGGAGGACATGCTTAGCCGCCTGTTCGCGAGCGGCATCGCCTTGCCCGGCTTCGCTCCCGGCAAACGCGTCCGCCAGATACAGACGGGATCCCGGCGCGACTACTACTACTGCTTCAACAAGCGCCGTCTGCAGGTCTGGCGGACCGACTAGCCAATGGAGCGGCGGGCCGTTTGCCCGTCGCTCCGCGCATCGCACGCAGCCGATAGGGCAAGCACTAGGGCGCAATCTTCAAGATAACAATTATATAAGATATTTCAGTTGATTAGCCGGAAGGCGTGGCGGACAGGGCGGGATTCGAACCCGCGATACGGTTCCCCGTATACACACTTTCCAGGCGTGCGCCTTCAACCACTCGGCCACCTGTCCGTGGGCCGCGCTTATGGCCGCGCCGGCCCCGCAATGCAACCGTCTCGTGTTTTTTCGCGACCGGTCGGGCCTGTCGCTGTTGGCGAGAACTCCCGCCCGGCGTCGAGCGGCGGATAGGCTTGCCCGAACCCGCTACGCGACTCGGTGGTCGCTCAGGACCATTTCGCGGACGCCGCCGCCTACGACATGAACCGTCGTCAACGCAGCGGACGAACCGGGAGAATACGGGCATCGCGCCTTTCCTTTCGGCGTCAAAACAGCAGGCGCCCGGGTAGTTGCGCCGGTTTTGGTCGCGATGTTCCGGCCGCAGAACCCACATGTCGCGCGATTCTGTCCGCGACGATGCGGTTGCGCGCTGATTCCCGGCGCCAAGTCGCCGTTGTTGTTGGCGCGCTGCGCGTGCGGACCCGGCGGCGCGGGCGTCGCTTAGGCGCTTCCGATGGATCGCTCCATGTAGATGTCCGCCAGCCGCTCGACGCCGGTCTGGTCGTCCCGGTCGAAGCGGTTCACGTCGGGGCTGTCGAGATCGAGAACGCCGATCACGCGGCCCTGCCGGATCAGGGGAACGACCAGCTCGGAACGGGACACGGGGTCGCACGCGATGTGGTCGGGAAAGGCGCGAACGTCCTGAACGAGGACCGATGTCTTGCGCGCGACGGCTGCGCCGCACACGCCGCGGCCGACAGCGATGCGAACGCATGCCGGCTTGCCCTGAAACGGCCCGAGCACGAGCTCTTCTCCCGATCGCAGGAAATAGAATCCCGCCCAGTTCAGTCGCGGCAGGCTGTGAAACAGCAGGGCGGCCGTGTTGGCGGCGTTGGCGATCTCGTCCGTCTCGCCGGCGAGGAGCGCGCCGAGCTGAGTTTCCAGTTCGCTGTAGAAGTCCGGCTTCGTCGCTGCACTGATCGACTGGGCGGTGAACATGCTTGCCTCGCGCGCTTTGACCAATTCGTTCGGATGATACGCAGTTTCATGGCTCGCCGCGACGCGCCGACAGGACGGCGCGTCGCATGAAGGGCGGTCAGGAAAGAGAGCTACGCCGCCTCGTAGCCCACCGTCCCCTTGATCTCCAGGAATTCATCGAGGCCGAAATCGGCGTATTCGCGCCCGTTGCCGGACTGCTTGTAGCCGCCGAACGGCGCGCCGGCGTCCCAGGCGGGGTAGTTGATGTAGACGTTGCCGCTGCGCATCCGGGCGGCGACTTTTCGCGCCCTGTCGAGCGATCCGGATTGGACGTAGGAGGCGAGGCCGTAGGGCGTGTTGTTCGCCCGCTCGATCGCCTCTTCGTCATTTTCATAGGAGAGGATGGACAGAACCGGTCCGAAGATCTCCTCCCGGGCGATCGTCATGTCGTCGGTCACATCCGCGAACACGGTCGGGCGGACATAGTAGCCCCGGTTCAGCCCCTCCGGCCTGCCGGGGCCGCCCGTGACGAGCGTCGCGCCTTCCTTCATGCCGCTTTCGATGAGGCGCTGGATCTTGTTGAACTGCGCCTCGCTGACGACCGGGCCGAGCCAGCTGTCCTTCTCCGAAGGCGCGCCGACCTTCAGCGGGGACACGGTCGCCTTCGCCGCAGCCAGCGCCTCGTCGCGGCGTTTGGCCGGCACGAACATGCGGGTCGGCGCGTTGCAGGACTGGCCGCTGTTGCGCATCACGCTTTCGACGCCGAGCTTCACGGAGCGCGCCACGTCGGCGTCGTCCAGGATGATGTTCGCGGATTTTCCGCCAAGCTCCTGATGGACCCGTTTGACCGTGTCGGCGGCCGCTTTCGCGACCAGGATTCCCGCGCGGGTGGAGCCGGTGAACGACACCATGTCGACGTCGGGATGGCGCGCGATCGCTTCGCCGACCGTCGGGCCGTCGCCGTTCACCAGATTGAACACGCCCTTCGGGACGCCGGCCTCATGCATCGCTTCGGCGAACAGGATGGCGTTGAGGGGCGCGATCTCTGAGGGCTTCAGCACCATCGTGCATCCGGCGGCGAGCGCCGGCGCCACCTTGCACATGATCTGGTTGATTGGCCAGTTCCACGGCGTGATCATGCCGACGACGCCGATCGGCTCCTTGGATATCAGTGTGGAGCCGCGCAGTTCCTCGAACTGGAAATGTTCGAGCGTCTCGATCATCCTGGCGAGATGCGCCGTGCCCATCGCGGCCTGCGATCGCTGGGCGAAATCGATCGGCGCGCCCATCTCGCGCGACAGCGCGCGCGCGATGTCGTCGTACCGAGCCTTGTAGGCTTCGAGCAGCCGGCGCATGAGCGCAAGACGATCGGCGCGCGACGTGGCGGCGAATGACGGGAAGGCGCGTCGCGCCGCCGCCACGGCCCGGTCGACGTCCTTGGCCTCGCCGAGCGCGATCGTCACGAAGGGCTCTTCCGTCGAAGGGTCGATGACCTCAAGCGTCCTGCCGCCGCTCGGGGCGACCCACGCCCCGTCGATATAGAATTGCTGGGTGTGCGACATGCCTTGCTCCATGCTCTGTCGGCGCTGCGCGGCGGCCGCCATCTGTCGGGTGCGGCGGCGCTGGCCGCTCGCCCGGCTCCCGCGCAACGCTGCGCTCGTCGACGGGCGCGGTTGGAAGCAGCGCCGCTATAGCAGTTGGAATATATCGGCGCCCGATTTCTCGCCAGTCCTCAATCGGACGGCAGGCCTGCGCCTGCCGCCATGCGATGATCGGAGGGTAAAGAAGAGGCGAGTCCGAATTGGGCGCGCGCACAACGCGGGAGCAGACGCCAAACCGGCCCGACCGCGGGCGCAGGTCGGGCCGGCTGGGTCATTTCTGACCATGACCGCTTCAACCGGGGGCATTGATCGAAGCAGTCTCTTCCGCTGCGCAAGACCCGCGCCATCCGCAGGCGATTCCGAGTGGCGCCCGCGCCACACTTGTTGTCTCAATGCGTCCCAAATGCGGTTAACCGACTGTCAGGAAAGCCGGGAAAGACCAGCAGAAGAAAAAATTAAATCAAATATATCAGTATGTTAGGAAATCTTCGTGAGTCATTCTCTGCGGCGGCTTCGGGGCGGTTCCATGGCGCCGAAGGTTGCTCCACGGGGAATCGGGCTGTATTCGTGAGAGATAGTTTCATTTTCTGCGTTTAGGTTTCTGGCCAGCGAGTTCCAATTCTTATCGTTGGCGAGCTGTAGGGGTGGACATGCAGCGGTCGCATTTTTCGCGTCATGACGGCGGATCGAGCCTGAAAAAAGGCTGGCTTTCCAGCACGTCGCTGCCTTTGGCCGCGATCATCGCCGCGATGGCGATCTCCCAGCCTGCTCTCGCCAATGGCGGCGACGTGACGAACGGGTCCGGAGGCGCTTCCGGCCTTGGCGGCGTTGATTCGACGACGGGAGCGGGGGGAAACGGAGCGACAGGCCCCGACAGTAGCGGCAGCGGCGGCGGCGCAGGCGTTGGGGCAGGGGGAGCCGGAGGAGCAGGGGGCTTCTTTGGCGGCGCCGGTGGCGCTGGCGGCGTCCACGGCGTTGTTGTCAACGGGGTTGACATCGGCGCCGCCTCGGCAGGCACAGACGGTGGAAATGGCGCTTCGGGGGCTCCCGATGGCGGCGGCGGCGGCGGCGCCGGTGGTTATGGCGCGGTGGTCAGCGGGACGGTGGGCGTCAATGCGGCGGTCACTGGCGGCAATGGTGGTAGCGGCGGGCTGGGATCGGCCTTTCGGGGCGGCGGCGGCGGCAGCGGCGGTTATGGCGTCTTCCTGAATACGGGCGGCGTGCTCACCAACAATTCCACGATCACCGGCGGCAATGGCGGCGGCGGCGCGTATTTGGGACCCGGGCCAAGCGGAGCCGGCGTGTTCGGCGACGCCGGCGGCGTCTCCATCATCAACAATGGGACCATCGTAGGCGGCGCGGGCGCCAATGCGATCACCTTCGCCGGCGGCGCGAACGCGCTGACGCTTGGCGCGGGAACGCTGACCGGGAATATCGGCGTCAATGGCGGCGGCTCTGTCAATTTCAATGATGCGGCGGGCGCTAGCACGCTCGCGAACGTGATCACGGGCAACGGCTCGATCGAGAAGACGGGCGCCGCGACTCTCAACCTGACCGGCGTCAATACCTATTCCGGCTCCACGACGATCAGCGCTGGCGTGCTTGGCGCGAATTCGACAGCTTCGCTCGGCGATGGAAGCGCCACCAACACACTGATCTTCAATGGCGGCTCGTTGCAGACGCTGGACAACATGGCCTTCGCGGCGACCCGAAGCGTGTCTGTCATCGGCTCGGGCACGATCGATACCGCCGGCAACACGCTCTCTATCGCCGGCGTGATCAGCGGCGCGGGCGCTTTGACGAAATCCGGCGCGGGAATTCTGGCGCTGTCCGGGAACAATGCCGGATTCTCGGGCGGCATCACAGTCGCCGCCGGCACGCTGTCGCTCCAGAACGACAACGCCGCCGGCACGGGCGCTATCACGACGACGGGATCAGTAATCGATTACGCCAACGGCGTGACCATCGCCAATCCGATCGTGATCAGCAGCAACACGACGCAGTTGCAGACGCTCACGGGCGTGACGGCGACGCAGAGCGGCGTGATTTCCGAGGATGTCGCGGGCCGGCCGCTGGAGAAGATCGGCGCGGGGACGCTGATCCTGTCGGGCGCCAACACCTATACAGGCGCGACGACGATCACGGATGGCGCGCTGTCCGTCGCCGCGGACAACAATCTCGGCGCCGGTGGCCCGCTCGTCTTCAACGGCGGATCGCTGCGGACGACGGCGAGCTTCACGTCGGCGCGCGCGGTCACGGCCAATGCGCCTGGCGCGATCTTCAGCCAGTCGAGCGGCGCGGTGGCGCTGACGCTGACCGGGGTTGTCAGCGGCGCCGGCGCAGTGGTGCAGAACGGTCCCGGCCAACTCGTGCTGCAGAATGCGGGCAACGCTTATCTCGGCGGAACGGTCGTCAATGGCGGCGCGGTCGCTGTGGGTTCGGACGGCGCGCTTGGAAACGCCGCAGGCGGCCTCACCTTGAACAACAATGGCGGCTTCCTCGCGACGGCGAGCTTCGCGACGGCGCGCGCCATCACGCTGAACGGAACAGGTGGAATTGCCGTCGCCGGCGGCGAGACATTGACCGCCAATGGAGTGATCGGCGGCGCGGGCGCGCTCAATTTCAACGGAGCGGGAACGCTGACGCTCGGCGCGGCCAACACGTACGCCGGCGGAACCACGGTGACGGGCGGCGTGCTCAACGCGAACGCGGCGGGCTCGTTGTCGACCGGCGCTGTCGCGGTCAATGGCGGCTCTCTGAATAACAACGCCGCGAACTCTGTGGCGTCGGTCAGCATTGGCGCTGGCGGCGCGCTGACCAATTCCTCGGTATTGACGTCGGCTGCGCCGATTCAGAACGCCGGAACATTCACCACGACTGTCGGCTCCGTCACGAATGGCGGCTTGGTCAACAGCAATCAGGTGAACGCCGGCGGCGGTGCGATCAACGGCGCGATCACGAATATGGGCTCCGGCGTGTTTGCGGTGACCGGCGCCGTCGTTGCCGGATCGACGTTCGACAATATCGGCTCGGCGCAGCTCAATGTGAATGCTGGCGGAAGTCTGACCGGGGTGACCACGCTGACGAACAGCGCGGCCGTGAACGTCAGCGGCGCGCTGACGGCGAACACCGTCGTCAACAGCAGCGCGGTCAATGTGAACGCCGGCGGCGTTCTCACGGCGGCCGGCGGGCTGACCAACACGACCTCGGGCGTCGTGACGGTTGCTGCGGGCGGAACCGTGAATGACGACCTCAATAACGCCGGCCTGGTCGACAACAGCGGAATCTACAACGCGGTCGTCGCCTCCAACACCGGAACCATCAACAACAATGCGACCGGCGTCTGGACCGGCAACGTGGTGTCCAGCTCCGGCGTGATCAACAACGCTGGCGTCTGGAACGGTTCGCTCGTCAATTCGGGAACCTTCGCGCAGACGGCGGGCGTGCTGTCCAACGGGCTGACCAACACCGGAACCGTCAATGCGTCAGGCGGCGCGATCAACGGCGCGATCGCCAACAACGCGGGCGTGTTCAACGTCAACGGCTCCATCACGAACAACAACAACGTCTTCACGAACGCCGCGGGCGCGAGGCTCAATCTTGTGGCCGGAACCTTCAGCGGCCTGAACGCCCTGAACAATTCTGGCGCGGTGACGTTCGACGGCTCCCGTTCGCTGGGCGCGGCCAACATCGTCAACAACGGCGTGCTCGCGGCGACGGCGCCAGGGAACGTGCTGACGACGACCGGATCATTGACGGGCAATGGCGTGATCGCGGCGCAGATCGCTGGCGGAACCGTCAGCGTCGTCAACGCGACGGGGGGCGCTTCGGCCGGCTCGCAGACGATCACCTTCAACAACGGCGTCAGGACGACAGCGGTTCTTCTTGCAAACCCCTTGCCCGTTCTCAATCTGGGCGGCGGAACGCTGACGGTGGCGAACACCGGCCTCATTCCGAACCTGTCCAACGGATTCGCCAATAACTACCTGGTTCAGAACGGCCCCGGCGGCAACGCGACGATCCAGTCGCAGTTGAACGCTGCGCCGATCAGCGGCGTCGCGACAAGCCTGAGCGGCGTGATCAGCAGCTTGACCACGGGCTTTTTCCAGGCGGCGTCGGCGATCGTCTCCCGCCCCGAGGATCCCCGGCCGAACCAGATCGGCGGCGGTCCCTTCATTCGCATCAGCGCCGGCGACTCGCGCACGAAGCTGACGGGCGCCGCCATCGGCGGCGGGATTGTATCGGAGTCGCACACGAAGACCTCGATGGACTTCTCCGGCTTCCAGGTCGGCGCCGACCTCGGCGTCTACAACATCAACAACACGGGCTGGAATTTCAATTTCGGCGCCTTCGGCGGCGTCGCCGAAACGAGCGCGAAGGGCGTTTCGGTTACGCCGAGCCCGGGCGGCGGCTCGACGGTGGTCAACACCTCGATGAAGGTGAAGGTGCCCTACGTGGCCCTTTACAGCTTCCTGTCGAACGGGCCGTTCACGGCGGAAGTCAACGTGCGTCGGGACTTCTATGACGGAACCGTCGCGTCCGAAGGGCTGGGCGTGAATTTCGTCAATCCGAACACCTCGCTCAAGGGACTTGGCTTGAGCGTCAACGCGAACATGTCCTATCGCGTCCCCGTTTTCGAAACCTGGTATGTCGAGCCGCTGATCGGCGTGTCGAAGGGGCGCTACACGTTCAGCAATGTGCAGCTCGCCTCGGCCCCCAACGATCAGATGGCGTTTAATCCGACGAGCAGCTGGCTGGGCCGCGCCGGCGTGAATGTCGGCACCAACTTCGTGGTCAGCGACAAGCTTGTTCTTGCGCCATTCGTGCACGCCTCGGTCTGGCGCGAATTCGCCGGCGACAGCAAGGCGCAGGCGCAGGTGGCGGGCCTTTCGTTTGATGTCGCCACCCAGCGCGTCGGCACGTTCGGACAGGTCGGCGCCGGACTGCAGTTCAAGGTATTGGATACGGCGCTGCTCGGCTTTGTCCGCGGCGATGTCCGGTTCGGCGAAAAGGCCAATGGCAAGGCGGTGAATGTCGGCCTGAAGATGCAGTTCTGATCGCGCCGCGAATGAGTTCTGAAACTGTTCGCCTGGATCGCGTCGTCCGCGCGGCGTTTCTGATCACGGCGGTTTCCGCTGGCTCACTCGTCGGTCTCGACGCCCGCGCTCAGCAGCGGCCTGCATCCCCGCGCCCGGCGCAGAACGCCGCGCCCGCCGCGTCTCCGTCAGCGCGCACGGAAATCCTCACCTTCGACAATTGGGTGGTCACCTGCCGGGACGGGAAGGACGACGCCGAGAAGCGCGTCTGCTCCGCCGAACTTCAGATCGTGCAGACTGCGAACAACGCCAGCAGCGTCGTGTTTTCCTGGCTGATCGGCCTCAACGCCGCCGGCGCTCCGGTGTCGGTGTTGCGGTTTCCGTCCGGGGTGCTGATCGGGCCGGGCGTCGAGCTGAAGCTTTTGCCGAAGGATGCGCGCAAGATTCCCTTCACATCATGCGAGCCCGCGCGCTGCGACGCTGCGGTTGTCATGGACGACGGCTTCATGCGCGATGCGGCCGCGGCGCAGACCGCTGAAGCGACGATCTATGCGTCCGATGGTCGTGGCGTGAAGTTCACGATCAACATGAAGGGATACCAGCAAGGGCTGGCCGCAATAAGAAAATAACGCTGGGTGCGCCATCGCACCGCCTTCCCTTGATAAATGGCCGATGCTGCGGGAAGTTTGGCGCAGGCGCCACCGTCCGTGAGCGGCCGCGAACAGGGAGAGCCCTCCGATGGGTCGAGTTGGCTTCGCGGCGCGCGTCACCGATCCGACCGCCCACCTGATGACGCCGCTAGGGGTTGGTCCTGGCAGCCCGAACGTGCTGATCGGCTTCCTGCCCGCCTGGAGAGGCTTGCCGGCCGCTGCGGCGGCGGCGTTGCAGGCTCAGAAGGATGTGTCGGACGCCGCCGTGAAAACGGCGCAGGCGGCGACGATAGCGGCCGCCGGGACGCCGGGCGCCCCCGCCGCCAAGGCCGCGGAGGAGACAGCGAAGGGCGTCGCCGCGGCGGCGATGGCGACCGCCATCAGCGCGGCCGTCGGCGCGAGCGCGACGTCCGGCGGCGCTCCCGACATTCATACCTGTCCTGTGCCGATGGGTCTGGTCCCGCACGGTCCCGGCGTCGTCATCGACGGATCGAAGACGGTTCTGATCAACGGCCTGCCGGCCTGCCGCGTCGGCGATTCGATTCTTGAGGCGCTGGGCCCCCCGAACAAGATCGTGATGGGGCACATGAAAACCTTCATCGGGGAAGGGACGGCCACGAAAAGCAGCGGCGGCGGTTCGCGGGACCTTCCCAAGCAGAGCAACAACTCCCCGGGCGGCGGCGCGTCGGGCGCGGCCGGGGCGGGCGCTGGCGGCGGGGCCGCCCCGGCCCAGTCCACATTCGAGAAGAACAAGGCGGCCGCGATCGAGAAGATCAAGAACAGCAAGTTCGGCCAGACCGAGGAAGGCAAGAAGGTCATCAAGAAGATCGAGGAGCTCGACGCGGCCGGGAAGATCAAGTCGACCGGGATGGGCGAGAACACGCGCGGCGAGTGGGGCGGCGGCGAGATCCGCGTCAACAACCAGTATGAGGATGATCCGGATGCGATCGCGTCCGAGCTGGTTCACGAGGCGACGCACGCGGTCAATGAAGATGAGTTTCCGGCGTCGAAGACCAAGATCACGGTCGACGAGGAGATGCGGACGAACGAGAATCAGCTCGACTTCTACGAGGAGCAGCGAGAGGACGGTTTCCGCGATCCCGAGCTCGAGGACCGGCGGGACGACCGCGCGGACGGCAAGTTGAGGGACAATGTGCGCAGGCGCTATCCGAACGCGCCCGAGCATCTGTGACAGGTCGGCTGCCGCCGATGGCGCTTGCGGTGGCGGTCGCCGTCGCGCCCGTCCCGGCGGTCTCGCAAGGAAATCAGCCCATGAGCAAAATCCATGTCGCGGCGCCCGAAGCGGAGGTTTTCCTCTCGCTGGCTGCGCGCCGACTCAAGGCCCACAAGGAGGCTTTCGGCGCGTTTCCCAAGGCGTGGAGCGATCTCGACATCACTTACGCCAACGGACCTTACAACATGAAGGATGAAGGCATTCGCCCCGCCGCGCAGGATCGCAGCGCCTGGCGGCCGCGAAAGAGCCACTACACATACAGGCTGCGCACGAGCCCGAACGGGCAGGCTTTTTTGCTTGAGGCGGTTAACGAATCCGGCGCTGTTGAATATACAATGGGATCGGACGACGCGGCTCCCGTTCGGGTGCGCTGAAGCCGACGCAGAGGCCCGCCGCCATTTGCCGAGGCTTGGCGAAATCGGCTATATTGCGTTGCAGGAAAGCCTCGCGAGACCTTTGTGCTCAAAGGCGTTGCCGCCCTTCTGGCCGCTCTCGCGGTCGTCTTTAGCTGCGCAACGGCTTCGTTGGCGCAATCGGGCAAACGCGTCGCGCTGGTGATCGGCAACGCCGATTATCGTTTCGCGCCGCCGCTCAAAAACGCCGACCGGGAAGCCGATGATGTCGGCGCTGCGCTCGAGCGCCTCGGCTTCGACGTCACGCGGGCTGTGAACGCTGATTTGAGCGCGCTGCGCGGCAGCATCGCCGCGTTCCAGCGCGGCGCGGCGACGGCGGACGCGGCCCTCGTTTTCTATTCCGGCTACGCGCTGCGCTATCGCGGAGCGGGCTATCTCGTGCCGATCGACGCGAGCCTGAAGGACGATGCGAGCTTCGAGTGGGACA
>Ga0209930_1001315_pt1 | contig 40484 bp, 57 predicted proteins | sample ThiBiot_500_biof_2_FD_183948 | JGI IMG/M metagenome (GOLD analysis project Ga0209930, IMG submission 183948) | Wastewater bioreactor microbial communities from Cape Town, South Africa - Thiocy_cont_500_biof (SPAdes) | ecosystem: Engineered > Bioreactor > Thiocyanate-remediating >...
GATACTCATAACTTCAACACGTTTGAGTTCATTGGCACGCTTAGCTACAAGGCTATTGAGATATTTCGGAGTGCCAGCACAACCTACGTAGAATATAATCGAATGTTTTTCGAACAAAATAATATAGAGAAAATTCTTTTGTTTTTACCTTGTATAAAGATTCGGGAACCCGATTTGATGAGAGACAAACCTTGATCAATAAGTAATCTTGACATGTTTTCGTAGCCTCCCTTACTGTATAAATGAAAACCAATGTATATGGTGTTGTTTTTGTTTTTTTTCGTTCGACAAAGCATGTGGCTTTTTCTTTTTTTTTTCGTTCTTTGTTATCTCCCCTAGATATTTATTTGCCTTTGATATTTTGCCAATAGTTTTACAAAATAAATCGAAGAATGTTGAAAGATAAAACTGCACCAGAAACAGGAGATACTTTATTGATAATGTTAGAGAAATTTGATGAAGCAGAACACTTATATCAAAGATTGCTGAAACAGGTTTCTCATCAAATATCGAGAAAATGTTTATTGATGCAAAAAACAGCGAATAACAAGTTACATTAGGCAATTTCATCATTTTCTTGTTTACAATAAGGCATTGGTGCCATTCCATAATCTTCTATGGATAAAGCTGATTGAGGAAATGGATGAGTTGTCGTTGTTGGTGGAAATCTATATGATATAGAATTAGGATCGAATGTATGATAGGGATTCATTGCTATGAAATCATTGTATTCCGCTTCCATCATTGCTTTATTCGATTGATCAATCATTGGTTGTACAATTCTTCGTCTTGCATTGATAAACCTTTAAAACAAAACAAAAACAAAAGCGTAGAGAACACCTGTTGACTTTATTCTCATCTCTGTAAATCTTTCGAATTCAAAGAAAAATGATTAATGATTGAACATTCATCTTGCTTTCCGTTCTGTTTTGATCAATCGATGACAATTTAATTGTTGATTTACTTTTCACCTACTCATCATTATGACACATTCATTCAGTCGTTCGTTGACAGATGTTTACCATCACGCAATGATCAACCTACCAATTATTAACTTGTAATATATTGAGATTAGTTTCTTTAGCAAGAAGTTTCTTTTCATCTTCAGATGGATACGGATGCTAAAAAGAAAATTTGAAAAGTAAAGTAAAACAAAAATTCCAATAAATAAATAAATAAGAATTCGTACAGTTAAATGTTGAAAAAGCCAAGTTCGCATGATCGATGTTGCAGATTTCGGAAACATGCCTCGTTTCTTCTGTCGTGACTGACAAACTTCATCATTCTCTTCGCAAAGATCACTATCGAAATTTTCTTGTGATTTAATCGATGAAATTGAATTATCTTCGTAACCAAGAAAACTTTCTTCTTCAGATTTAGTCATCTCTTGTTGAACATTGATATCTTCGGCAAATTTGCTTTTAAGTAAATGAATATATCGTTCACAGAAATTATCACATAATTCATGGACTTTTTCAATTTCGAGATAATGAAATCGAAGAACTTCAATGATTTGAATCATCTACAAAATCCATTTGAACTTTTTTTTATCATCAATCGATTTATTCGTGCTTACTAAATCGTTTATATCTGGATTGTTTATAAAACATTGCTGCCGTTGTTCCTGTTGAAACTAAATAACAAATAAGTAATTTCCTTTGTGCTTTGATTACAACTAAACCTGGTTGACAAATGCACGAATATCTTCATCAATCGATCCGATTGAACGTGTCGAATTCGTTGCTAATTCACATTTATTAAAGATTACAACCAACAAACGAAATAACGGATGATTATAAATAAGATCTCTGTCAAACTAGAAGAAATATTCCATTAATTCTACTTCGAAAAGAAAACTATGTTGACATCTTCTCTTACGTGATGATTATCATTCATGTCTAATGACCGTTTTGCAATTGATCGATCGAAAGGAAGAGACAATTAATCTTATGTTCTCTTCTCTCTCTTCGTTTCGTCAACGATTGGTAGATAGAAAAATACCTGCTGAGTCTCATCTTCGATTTTTCAATTACTGAGACAATTCAATTTAGTCAAGTGATTGTACTTTTCGAATTTTTCAACTAGTCTGATGTACTTTGTTAACTGGCAATGGACTCAAATGAGACTTCGTCATAATATCACATTGTTAACAAAATTGAAACACGTGACTCGTGCACTCTTAGACAGAGAAATGACGTATTCGATTCTTATCGTACTCGAATACCTCGATGAAGAACTAGAAGAAAAAGAAAAGTTTTTTCTTCTTCGTCTAACGTGTCGATTAGGTTAAAGACAGAGGCAAAGTTTATTTTCTTTTTCGTTTCTATGCAAGCTCTCGTCAGTGTTGTAATGGGCCTTCGAGAAGAAACGTCTATTCTTCGAAAGAGAAAAAAAAACACGACAGAACGAGAGAAACTGTCGGAGCATATAAAAACCCAGAGAAAATCACTTATTTATTTCCATATTCATTTCTTTTCTAGTCACATCTACATACCCCTTCAAATATTTCATCTGACAAGTCACTTTTTGCTTCTATTGTAGATAATTAAACTTCTTTCTATTCGATAAACAACAAACTTAACCTCTGAAAATGGGTAACAAATCATCGAGCAAAGTTGATCCGTAAATGTCAAATCGTTTTTGTCAGCTGAGGATCTCATTTTCTTTTTTTGTTCAAATTTAGAACAATTCTTACGCCAAAACAAATTCAAATGCTTAAAGCTAATACAAATTTCAGTGAAGAACAAATCCGTGAATGGCACGCTGGATTCTTACGTGACTGGTAAAGAAAAAGAAAAAGAAAAACATCAGTCAACGAGAAAGTATGCATGTTTTGTTTTTCTTTTCTCTAGTCCAAATGGTAAATTATCAAAAGACCGATTCGTCTCAGTCTATGAACAATTCTATCCCGGTGGCAAAGCTAAAGACTTCTGCAAATATGCTTTCTCTACATTCGATCGTGACAACAATGGAACAAGTACGATTTTTTTTTGTGTCCTAATTTTATAATATACAATCGTGTTTTGCTTAGTTGATTTCACTGAATTCATGCTCGCCATTGCCTTGACACAATCGGGTGATCTTGATGAACGTCTTGCCTTAGCTTTCGATATGTACGATTATAACAACACTGGAACAAGTGAGAAATCGAAAGAAAACAAAAGGAATTTATTGGTTTTTAAATGATAATGTTTTGTTTTTTAGTCGATACAAATGAAATGGCTAAAGTCATTGCGGTAAGTCCGTTGGATAGATATCTTGAAATGAAATGAATATATGATATTTTCAGGCAATGTACGATCTCATTGGTGAAACCGACCGTAAAGGTGATCGTGATCCAAAACACCGTGCCGAAGAAATCATCCGTATTTGTGATGTAACCGGAAACAAAAAATTAACCAAGGAAGAAGTATGTTTTTGTACAAGGAAATCCTTCTTTATTTATTTATTTATTTATTTATATTTATTCTAGTTTGTTGCTGGATGCAAAAACGATCCAGTTATTCGTCGATTACTCGTACCAAACGCTTAAACAAAAATCTTCAGTCAAATGAACAACATTCGCACTAGACTTTTATTTTTTATTTTTCGTGTATGTTCATTTTAACTAAATAACAACCAAGCATCTGTACTTTGTATTGTCTTGATAAATATATATATACATATATATGCAAAAAAAAACTCATTCAACTCGTGAGAAATTCATAAAGGACAAAAGTAGGCACTAAAATAAAGAAGAAATACGATACTTTTGTCAACTGTAGCGTTTCAGTATTCATGTACTTGTCAATATTTGTTCTTTCTTTCTTTTTTTTTTATTAGGGATGATTGAGAGAAACAAGGCATTATCTAAAATATGATAAAAAAATTCTGCGTCAGTAATAAAATTGTATAGAACAAATGAGTTATGATGAGAATATTTTTGTTAAGAACAATATCAAGACCTTATTTTCTTAGATCAATATTTTATCATCAAAACTGAAATATAATTTAGTGATTTCATTAGATATTAATAATCGATTAAAATAGGGTAATTTATTATATCGCAAAAGCAAAACCTTTCATATGATGTTTGATGTACGAAGATTGCATTTTCGACACAATAAAATACACAAATAATAAAGCAGATGAAAAAAAAACCGAACGAAACGTATGGCAAAGTAACACTGTTCAAAATGTCAAACACTACTATACGACCGTTCTCCGCATAGATTATATAAAATGTATGACGAAATACAAGAAAAAAAAAGACAAAGAGAAGAAAGAGGATGAATCTAATTTATAATACACGCACAGATAAATATGAAGATGATAAACAAAAAATGCAGCAGCAATTGTTGTTGACTAGCAATGCTTTGAATTGATTTTATTGTGTTATTTTAATTTGACGATTGAATGCTGGTACACGATCATGTGGTATGGGTACTTCAACTGTTAATGTTGAATCTTCACTCATTTTAGCACGTAAATTATTCACATCAATATAATCAGGTAAAACATATTCACGTACATATTCACGATTGATTTGATTACCACGCGTATTATCAATATGAACAGCTTGAACTGAAAAAAAAAGAGTTATAAGAAAAAGATCATTTGTTGTTGAGGAAACTAACCTTTCAAAACATTATCATTAACTTTCACACTGACATCATCTGGTTTATAACCACTTAAATCAAATGTTAATTTCAATTGTTGTTCGCCTACACTAAACGAATCGTTTGTTGATGGAAGACTAAATTGTTGTGATTGTTGTGTTGGTGTTAATGGCGGACGATAATCACGTACAGGAATTTGAATAGTTAGAATACCATCGACACTCAATGTGTTTGTTAATTTTTTAGCATCAGCACCTTCGGGTAAACCTAAACAACAACAAAAATAAAGCTCGTGACACTAAAAATAGCTCTTTATTACCTATTTCTCGTTTAAATTCTCGGTAACTTGTACCACGACTATCCTGTTCTTGTCTGAGTGCACTAATTTTCAACATTGTTTCGTTAACTTGTATAGCAATATCTTCAGGTGCAAATTCACTTAAATTAAATTTATAACTAACATTTTTCGTGCCATCATTACGATCCGAATTGGAAAATTCCGGTCGTGCTGTTATTGTTGAAAACGACATTGGCGATGAATTGCTCACAATTGTCGATGAATATTGATCACGTACGGGAAAATTCGTTGAGCCCGTATTACTACTGCTGCTACTTTCTTGTCGATATGATGACGAAAATGAACTACCGGTTGATTGATTCGAACCGAGACCAAAATTCGATAATGACGGTTGTGAACGATTACTTGCAGTAAATGTCGTATCGACAACGCAGCCTGGACTCGATTGACGAAACGTACCCGACGATGATGTTAGTGATGATGCGCCCGAATCACTATAAACTCGATCCATCAGTACAGGTGCTTCCATTGTCAATTGACCATCATCGGCTAAATACGATTGTAAAGTTTTAACATCGACAAATTCCGGTAATGTTAATTCACGATTGAATTGTTTCGATTCAGTTGCATTACCGACTTTAACTTGACGATCACCTTTGACAATTAACATTCGACCATCGACTTTGATATTTAATTCTTCAGGTCGAAATTCACCAATATCAAATTGTATTTTATATTTCTTTCGGCCATCGTTATCCTCTTCGATAAATGCACGTTGACCTGATGTCGATGGTGTCGAACCTAAACCTGATGCCGAACCACGAAATGCCGGCCAATCACTGCCGCCAAATTCAGGAAAATCAGGAAAATCAACACGCATTCGTGGTTTTGAATTAACTAACGATGTCGAAGACGGTGGAAATGCATTCGAATCATTTCTTGGTTCATTGAAAAACTTTTCTCGCCATTGTCGACATTCATCTTCGAAATCACGCATACGTGCACTCATACGATCATTTATATTATTCGATGAACTTTCTGATGAACGAAAGCGTATGAAACGTTGATCATCGCTTGGATTTACCGTAACGGGTATAACTGTACGTGGGTGATGATGATGATCGTTACTCATCGTTATATTTCTTTCGTTGTTCTATTCAGAGTCTATGAGTATGAATATATGGATGAATGTATGCACATAAAATTTAATACGATTTAAATTGATAACATCAATCAATGATGAAGGTATTGAATGAAGAATATCTAAAAGAAATCGATGAACACATATCTTGATCAAAAAAAGGCAAAAAAAATTGACTATGAAAAAGAGAGAGAGGGAGAGAGAGAGGGAAAAAAAGCAAAGGAAATGGAAATAACCGCATCATCGTGTCGATGTCTACCGACAACAATTTCCCTGTTGATGCCATTCAGCACTCTCCTTTTTCTTCTTGTTCGTTTTATATTCAGAAGAAAGCCTACTCTTTCTTCTTCTTCTTTTTTCTCTTCTCTCGCTTCTTTTTTTTTCTTTCTACATAAGAGAAATGTACTGATAACATATGTATAACCGACGTGCGTCAACGATAGTGGTTCCAACTACTTCGTCTTTGGCTGCATTTTTCTCTGACATGCCTGTACATACTGTGTATGTTTATTTATTTCCTTTTCTCCTCTTTTCTATCTCTTCCGAAGACGCTAAAAATCATGCCGCTGAATATGACTAGCAAACGAGCGACAACAGTGTGCATATCTATCTATGGGATAGATGTATGTTGTAGGCAATCCATTTTCTTCTTCTTCCTCTTCTGTTCTATCTCAACACTAAGAGGAAAGCATCTACAGAGAAGGCAAACTGATAAACGGAGAAAATCGTCTTGCTGTCGGAAATCATTAAGATGATTTTTGTTCTTTTCTTCTATACACATAGTGTACGTATATAGGATATATGCATATATACGCATGTATGTCAAGTTTAAAGCAAGACAAAAACAAAGAGCCGTAAAAGAAAAGAACAACACAGTTATTCTACTTGTATTAATTACTAATTCTGATAATCTATGACAGGTATAATCATACATCATTGAACAATAGTTCAATTCAATTGCATAGAAATCGAAAGAATAAATGTCAAATACGTATTCGTATGAATTATTGACTTATACGGTTATAAATGAAAAATATTATATCATACGAACTCATTAGAATTTCTACAACGGATAAAAATGAATGAAATTCAAGCTGCTACCGTGCTGGCATGTATATAAAAAACAGACGAGTAGGAGTAATCAAATTTTCGGATAAATATGAGCATACTATGTAAAATGAAACAATCTGACATTTTTCATTGATAATTATACGTAGAGAGTTATTCGTTGTCTTTTTCTTTCCAAAACGTCAAGTCGTTCTTTATCGTTTATTATTGATTATTTTCTAATAAGAAGAAATGCATAAACATCATCACTTTATCATGTTGTCATTCGTCTTTTCTCTTCGAATCGAAGGCCTCATTTATAATTGTACAGTTTTGTTATTGTCATCGTCCTCGTTGCGCTGTCATGCTGAGTATCTTCATATTGATGATATTCATAATCGACTCAAAAATAGAACTTAAACGATCATTCCACCACCTGTTAGCAATAATATCAATCGTCCTTAAGTCGTCGTCGTCGAACGAACAAAAAAATAAATAACAATAATATGTGACAAAGCTGTTTGCTAGTATTAAAAAAAAGAGAGCAAAAGAATGTCGTCGACAACAACTTGCATGTGCGAGTTTGTTTATTAAGAACGCATGTTTTCATGTGAAGGAAAAACAAAAAAAAGAGAGCGCTGCGAGTAGGATTTGAACCTACGCGTGAAGATCACATTAGATTTCAAGTCTAACGCCTTAACCGCTCGGCCATCGCAGCGTTCCCCCATTGGATATGAAATTTGAGATGATAATTTCTAGCACGAAGGCAAATGCCGATGAATTCATTATTATTCATTTTGGTTTTTCTTTTATTTGTATATTTCAAACAAATCCAAAACAAAAAAAAAGAAGAAGAAGAGAAGAAAAAAAATGTGCAGGCAAATAGGCAAAGAAAAAAAAACGAAAAAGAAGATTGTATTGCGTGAAATTTGCTATTAACAAACAATCGAAATAGGGGAGAGAATTCAAAATAGACTTGTTTCTTTTCTTGGAAAAACACTGTTCGGTTAGAAATATTCTGAGCTAGTTTTTCTTTTGTCTATTATCTACCAACGTCGCAGACATTGATAATAAATAGGAAAATGAGAAAGAGATAGAAGAATATCGTGCAAAATGACAAGAATATGAGCACCGTTTATGAAGAAGAAGAAAAACAAACAAACAAATCACACTTTATGATAACGAATCGATGATTCATAGAGACGTTCATCTGATGATGGAAGATTCGTTGGTGTTGAATCATAAACATATTGAGGAGAAGTTGCACGTAGTGATGATGTTAATTCATGTGCAGCTTGTCTTAATTGATCATGGGTTAAATTTGTACAATCACGTAATTCTTCAACAATCAATGCGCTATAACGACGATCAATACCAGATTTATCCAGACACGCATTTACTAATCGTTCGACTTCGACATCGTCTCGACCTCGAGGTTGCATTGGATAGTCTAGAAAATCACATTTAAACATAAGTATGCAGACTGGTAGTAGATCTCGATGGATAGAAGATATGTCGAGGTGCAGGGATTGGTATCCAGTCGGATTGACCCTCCGTACTAGAAGTTAGACGAGCTGTAAACACAAAGACGCAACATGCAATGACAATGAACACATGCATTTGTTGAACAACAAAGAAACATACTACGTATTGGATCGCCATTTTCGACGAGTAATGCACGATTAACTGTCTGCAATTGGGAAAAAAAGACGATCGAATGAAGAAAATTTGATGATGAAGAATTTGCTTACAGCTGTACGAGGTTGATTGGAGTCCTCAGTACTGATTGAACCTTTGACGAGAGCAGATTCTTGACTGTCGTTTTTACGTTTAGCAAATATACGAGCTAGAACTGAACGACGACGAGTCGACGGTTGACGATGATCGTTGTTCATCATTTCAGATTCTTCGCTAAAAGAATAATAATTATTATGACTTTGTTTTTTTAAAAGAAAAATAAATTCAATACTGAGAACGAAAACTATTCTCTTTTCGTATATTTCCACGACGACTGGTTAATGTTAACGGTCCCAATGGGCCTTCTTCATGTTCAGGAACTTGAAAAACATAGCTATCAGGTTCAATACCACGTCGATCGGCTGAAATTGCTCTGAAAGACAAACACAAATACTCAAATGAAACAAAAAACACATTGATTTTCTCTCTCGTTACCCGACACGAAAGGGTGATGGAATATGTAGATTTGCATCACTTTCTACTTTCATCGAAACAGGTCCATCAGGTTCTCGTCGAAGACGTGAACCAGGTGGCGGTGGTGGCATTTGAGAGCCTTGTGATACTGTCAAACCTGGTATATAACCAAGAACTTGCTGTGGTTTACGCATAGCACGTGTAAATGCATCGATCACTGTACCAAATAGTGTATGATCACGCTAGATAATTGAAATTTTGATTGATAATTCTTGGTTTTTGTTATGTCTTACTCGATGTTGCGGTTCTTCTTCTCTCCAGAATCGATTGAATGTTTCTTCATCGTCCAAATCACCTGATATCGCACGTCGAATTTCCGGTCCCAAATCGTGTAATTGCCGAAGACCGGCTTGTAATGCAACCGAATTTTTACTTGCACCAGCAAAACCAAGTTGAACTTGTTTGGCTGCTTGTTCTTTACGTTTTTTAAATCGTCGAAAATAATCCTGAATAAGAAATGTCGCATAGAATTTGCCGACAGTAACATCATCTTCAGAACCGGGCGGCGGTATGATTTGATCCAATAATTTCTGTGGTGTTCGTTTCCAAATTTTCCGAATAACAATTCGTAATTCTTCATTAGCTTGATCGATATTGCCATCGACTTTGATTTTTAAAGACGTACGAATCAAAGCAAACAGTGTGGCATTGAACATCACTGTACCATCTTGATTCAATGGCATGTTCATTGAGACGAGTTTCTATTTTATTTGACAGAATCAAAAGAAATCAATAACGAACGAAAAGAAGTCAAAGGTGAAATACTTTGCAGGCGACTCGATGTGGACAAAGTTTACCGAATCCGAGTGGAGGTGAAATTTTTCGTAGTAAAGTGATTACATCAAGATGTTTTATACGACCTCTGAACAGAAGAAGAAGAATGATGATGACGGATACAGTGTAACATCAAAAGCAAGTGAAAGAAGATTTGTGAACGGAGATAAGATCTACCTGCGTCGCGACCCGATTAGGACAAAGACTACCGAATCCTAATGGAGGCGGAATATTTCGAAGTAATTGAGATACTTCATCATGTTTTAATTTTCCTCTGTTTTCGCTCATTTTTACAAAATCAATTGATTGAACTATGCTCTTACTTCGCTTCGGGATCATATTCTGACCATAAACGAACGAATTCATCGAGATGATGTGGACCGAGAATCGACCAATCTCGTGTGAGATAATCAAAATTATCCATGATGACAGCAACGAATAAGTTAATAATCTAATCGAATTTTTTCGAAAAAATAATTTCTTTTTCGAAATCATTTTTCTTAACTTACTAAAAACGAGCAAAGAATATAAAACGAGAGAAAATATGGTATTGCAAAATAACTTCCACAAGTTTCTCCCGGTTTCGGCTTCGAAAGTTTATCACATGCTGCATTCGAACTTGGTCCACAGGCGTACATTATCTCTTGCCAAGCTTCGCCTGTTGCCGACCTGAAAAACAAAAGAACGAAATTCAAATCAATTCAATTTCTTCGTCATTTTTGTCAAATTATTCTCACCGAAATAGAACAAGTAATGAACTGAAAAATGTTTGAAAATTATTATTCTCATTAATCGGTGTTTCGTCATCCTTTGCGATTTTCCCAAACATCTGCATGCCGATAACTGCGTAGATGAAAAACAACATTGCAATTAACAAAGCGACATAGGGCAATGCCTAGACAAAGGCAAAACATTGATTTCATTTCAAGTGAATATTCATTTTTTGTCAACAAACTTGAAATGATTTGATAAATGTCCAGAGTAACGTTCGAATACCTTCGCCTCGACTCAATATTTTAACCAAACGCATGACACGAAAGAGTCGAAAGAAATTTATACTAATTACATTCGTTCCAGGCTAAAATAAACAATCAAACATTGAATTCAACTATCCAAAAGAAAAGCGTTTTTCATATAGAGAAGAAAAAAATATAGTTTTCTAACAAATATTCTAGAGAAAATTGAATTGTACAATATTGAGAACAACATCATAATGATACCTGTATTGATATCTCACTAAGAATTATTTGAAGATGAAGAAAAGTAACAAGTTTTGCTTTTTCATTCGATCGCCATACTTACCGCGATGAGATCAGTGTAAACAATATCAATAAAACTACCGACAACAATGATAAAATCACAACAATTCGATGGATCGCTGAAATAGTTCTACGAAACAAAAAAAAAACGAAAATTCATCAGCATAGAAACAAATTCTCTGTCGACTTACTCGAAGTCGAAATGCTAATAATTTCAAAACGCATTCGAGCGCAAAGATTGCCGTGAAAACAATATTCAAATAATCTAACGCTTTCGAATAGTTGTCCGGTTGATTATGATACTTGGAAAAAAAAGGACAAATTAACATCAGAGTCTTTCAAATCATCGACCTACTTTCATGGCCAATACAACAGTATTGATCATAATCAATGAGAAAATCGCGTATTCAAATGGTGGTGAAGTAACAAACCACCAGATTTTCAATTGTATCTTTTTGACAGGGATATATCGTTTGATTGGTTTAGCTTTCAATGCAAATTCGATGCATTTACGCTGAAGAGAAAAGCAAAAAAGATAACAAATAGAAGATCTGTTTTTGTGTGTATCTACTTGATTTTTATCTAATTCACAATTTCGATATTCTTGTTCACCTTCATTTTGAAATGTAACGATAACGAAACCGACGAAGATATTAACCATAAAGAAAGCAATGACCTAGAACACGAATAACTCTGTATTATTTTTGTTGGTTTTGAGTCGTCTTCTTACAATGATAAATGTGATGAAAAATGGAGCTACAAATGGACGATAATTATAAACAGGACCTTCACCTTCACCTTTCGAATCAATAGCTGTATGCAATAAACTAGAACAAAACGAGTGTTGAGAAACTAATTGATGGAAAACGAAATCTACTTTGGCCATCCTTCGAATGTTGCCACAGTAAAGAGTGTTAGTAAAGCTTGAGGTACATTATCAAAATGAAATTTCGAATTTTCCCAAACACGAGGTTCTTTGTAAATTTTATCTTCGATTTTTAAATAATAACCTTTGCAATGTTCTTTATTCAACATTGATTTATCCGTACATGAATAAAATGTTCCCTAGACAACGAAAAAAAAAACAACAATCTCAATCATGAATTTCAAATTTTCCTTCTCGTACTTTGAATAATTGTACGCCCATACAAGCGAACATAAATTGCAGAAGAAATGTGACTAACATAATATTTCCGATAGTTTTTATAGCAACGACGACACATTGAACAACATGCTAAAGAATGAAATCAAAATTCGAATGAAAACGAAAACGACAGTTCTTGTTTCGTTCTATACTTTTAGACCTTTGGCACGATTAATTGCACGTAATGGACGAAGTACACGAAGCACACGAAGAATTTTAACGACTGATATGGTACGATCGTTTATGACCATGGATATTAAGGAAACAGCGACGACGACCATATCGAGAATATTGAAACGATTACGACAGAATGCTCCTGGATGAAAAATTAAACCGTACGAAATCACTTTCAAACAGATTTCAATTGTGAAAACAGCCGTGAAAAAATAGTCAGCTTTGTTTAAAATCTAGTTTTTACAATCAATAGATTAGAAGATTCGTTTTTCTTGTGCTTTATTAAGTTACGTTATTTCGAAATGAATCGGGATCAACAGGATCTTCAGCGCCAAGTGAAATACTTGAGAATAGAATACAGGCCAAAACGAAATATCCAAATGCTCGATGATTACAAACACGATGGCAAAAAATACGAAATCTAAACTTACAAATTTAGCTTGTTCGAAGAAAATTACGTGTTCTTACGTATTTGTATGACTGAATACAAACAACGAAGAATACGGCGGAATCGGTTTGACTTTTTCGACAATATTTAATTCTGATAATCGTCTCGGTCTACAATTCAACAAGAAAACGTCAAATGAATTCTTCTTTCGATGAAATTGTTACCTTGCAGTGGCACGTTCGCCTTCTTCTTGTTCCATTGCTTGATCGTCATTTAAAATCTCGCCCTCGATTTCTGCATGAGATCGAGATTCACGACGTTCATTGTCATCCATCGGATTCTCTTCCAGATTTTTCTCATCTACAAATTTTCTTCTTCAAATCTAAACTTCGATGTTTACGCTTCGTTATTTTACCTGTCCCATCGTTCTCTCTAAATCAAAGCAAAAAAACAGATCATGGGTTTTCCATTCAAAATCCATTTTTTAAATTATCTTACTGTTCGGCTCGACTGCCTTCAGCATTTGATTTTCCTTCTTCTTCTAATTTCGCTTCTTCACGTTTCTTCTGCTCTTCCTCTTCAGCAGCTGTCAAATTCTCCGCATCAGCCAAGTTATCGACGGCGACTGAAAGATTTCATCAACAAAGCCGTTTTTATTTAATCTGCTTTTCACAAATCTACTCACTAGCCAAGAAGACATTGAGTAAGATGTAATTACCGCAAATAAACAAAATAATAAAATAGAAACAAACAACCGTTCCAACTAAACTCAGACCACCTGACGCTCGAATGCCCGTATATAAAACCTCATTCCAATCTTCACCAGTTAAAATCTTCGAAAGAAAAGAAAAAGTTATTTTCGTTTTCATTTTGTATTCAAGGCTTTTTTTTTACTTGAAAAACTGTGATCAATGCTCCCCAAAATGAATCGAAATTGTTTCTCGGTTTTTCTTCTTGTTCGAAAATATGATCGAACTTGCCTCCGAACATTTGCATGCCCAATAGAGCAAAAATAACAATGAACAGAAACAAAAGTAAAAGCAAAGATGCAATTGATTTCATTGAATTAAGTAATGATGCAACGAGATTTCTCAAGGCTGTCCAATAACGTGTCACTTTGAAAACACGCAGGAGACGAACACAACGAAGCACAGATATACCCAAAGGTGGCATGAGATCATAATGAATAAGTGCAAATTCAATAATCGAGGCAATAACGACGAAACAATCGAAACGATTGAAATTCGACACGAAATAACCGGTTATGCCGAGAGAATACATTTTCAGAAGCATTTCAAATGAAAACAACACGACGAATATTCGATTTGCAATTTCTAGAAATCGAAAAACAAAATGAATAAAAATAAAAAAAAAACTCTTCGATTTATTTTCTCTCGGACCTTGAGTATATGTTAACCATTCGGGTTGACCGTAATATTCACTTGCTAGAACGATCGTATTCATTAAAACGAGCACGATGACAATCCAATAGAATGTCTGTGATTTAACCATTGCGTGTATACGACGACGTGTATATGCATGAAATTGATGAATATATCGTCTGACAAATAAATGAATTCGATTTAGTTTGAAATGAGGAAAAAGAAAAAGTGAATTTTTACAATTTGTTACAAAGCCAACCGCAATGAGTTTCTAGTTTTCGTTCTTTTTTAACTGGCTCACCCAATGCATCGAGAGTGACTAAATGAAAAATTTGATTAGGAAATTTGCGAGTCAAACAAATGAATTTTACCCTCGTTTTCAGTTCCATCGGCGACATCGTTTCCGATTTCTAGTGAACAAAAGTAGAAAAAATAAAGGTTCAATCAATCTTCATCCTATACCAGCTTTTCGAATCCATGCCATGTAATTTCGGAAAGATTCATCAATAAGTTGAATTTCTCGTAGTTTTTGAAAATCACCTCGTTGTTTTGCTTTTTCTCTTTCTTTTGAAAATTCTCTGAACAAAAATTAAAAAAAAAAAGAATCATGACATGATCCTGTCTTTCGCTCGTATTTACCCGCTGAGAACACCCAAAACTAGATTCATAACAAAAAACGATCCGATAATAATCAACGAAACGAAATAAATCCAAGCCCAGTCTCTTCCAATGGCATCATTCATCTAAATTCAATAGCTCATTTCTCAATTCAATCTTTCTTCTTTGTTGTTTTATTTTACTCGATATAGAATCGATGTCCAACCCTCCATCGTTATGCATTGAAAAACAGTCAACATTGCCAAACCGAAATTATCGAAATTGATTATTCCATACCATGGTCCTTCCCAACCGATATCTTTACATTCTTGATCATCAGGACATGGACGACCTTTTTCTCCACAAGGTCGAATTTCTTCAACTCTCGGCAAAATATCTACGCGTATAGATAATATACTCACATGATTGAAAAAGAAATCCTATCTTCTATCTTCCTACCCGTGCCTTTCAAATAACAAGTCGAATGCATTTTTCCACAGAATAATTCGAGACCGATAATCGCATAAATTGTTATGACAAAAAGTACGAGTAGAGCAATATGTAACAACGGTAACATAGCTCGTAGAATTGAGTTCAAAACGATTTGTAAACCTTTACAAAGAAAATCAAACATCATCAGTACTCAATCTGTTTGACACATGCAGTGATCACGCACCCGAAACTAATATCATGCGTATAAAACAAAAACAAATCACTGTGCACCAAAAAAGCATCAGCAGGCAGGGATGACAAATGATAGATGTATGTGTATGGGGATGATTTATTTACTTGGTACACCATTGACAAGTTTCAATGGTCGAATAACCCGAAATGCTCGGAGAGATTTGACATCAAAACCTTGAATGTTGTATTGAACCAGGATAACACTCAAGAATCTAGTTGAGAATTGATTTAGTTTTTGTTTTGTTTTATTTATTAACAAATAGTTGGAAGAAAAAAGAGTCGAAGAAAGCAAGAACGGAATTTTTCTTTACCCAACAACAACGATAAGAAAATCTAATAGATTCCATCCACTTCGTAGATATGCATTCGGATGAAGACATAGACCATAGGCAATTATTTTTAAAATAACTTCAAGTGTAAATATTGCTAAAAATATATATTCAATTTGTTCCTAAAAATAAAAAACGGAAAAATAAATCAATCAATTGATCGATAATTTCTTTCAAATTATTTGACACGAATAAAAGAAACGACGGTTCCCCGTAGAGAATTGATGTCTGATCGAATTATTTACCAGGATAGAATTTGTTGGTGTTGTATCATTATTTGGCAATGGTTTGCTAAGAGCTAACGCAGCACAATTACAAAAAATAGTTAACAGCACCAAATATTCAAAAGGTCTTTCAAAGAAAGAAAAAATAAATTAATAAATCATTCGCTATTTAAAAGAAAAAAAAACATACTTCCATTCGACTAGTTTGATACATGTTCGACGTAATTTATTATCTAATGATAGACAAAATAATGCACGACGAGGATGTTCAGGTGTTGTTTGTCGACGTTTACGACGACGAATTTCAGCCTGTTGTAAAACAGTACTCCAGGCGTTATTACCAGTTGGTATATCGAGTAGATGCGCCTGAAATAGATCAAGTTAACTATGTCACGTTTTTTTTTCTCTATTGCTCAACAAATCGTACCGCTTTCTTAGGTGGAGCTTTCATTTGCGGCGGTAGCGGTGGGACTGAAGAAAAAAAACCGATGAAATATATAGAAAAAAATGGATTTCGAATTGCATTTGAACTTACGCGCATCATACTCATCATCCGCCGCATATGAATATTGCAATGGTGAGAACATTTGATCAAGATTTTATTGTTAAAACAAATTCATCGATCAATATGGAATGACAATCATTGTTAACTGAAAGAAATATCGATTTACAAGAAGTTAATTGCGTGGAACAGAAAACGAGAGAAAAAAAAGAGAACTTACAGAGAGAAAAATAATCGAACATTGCCTTCTATAAATAAATATATTCGCTCGAAATTTTCAATTTCTTGTCTAGAATAAAAAAAAACAAATCATCATTTGAGGGTCATACAAGGTCGCAGAAGAAAATATCATCAAGGATTTCTTGTTTGTCTTCCATTCTGTATATCTGGTTCCTATATAAGGAAGAAAATATATTCGAGTGCTACAGTCAACGTCAATACCCATCGATTGTATCGACACATATAGCATTCAAATGAACTTTAAGTTTATTCTATTGTAGAAAAAAATCGACAAGACTATTTCACTTAACGAGTTGGAAATGAATTTATTTTTCATGATATTTTTACAATGAACCAATAAAATAAGTTGTTTTTTATGCGTGGGTTCTATATATGGATGATGATGATGATATTCCTATTCTATTCTATTCCTTTCCGGTTTCTTTTTGTTCTTCTTCAGCATATCGGATATTTTCTCAGACTTAATGTCTGACAGTATGTCAACGAATCATCAATGTAAAACGGCAATCGGCAATAAAATAAAGATCAAATAAGAGAAACCTAAATATTTTCGAGCAGAACAGGAAAAAAAATCTTATCGATTGAAAATACAAAACGAAAAGTAATTTCTTCGTTTTGCATATATTTTATTTTATCGCAAAACGAAGGTACGTAAAACATCGACATTACGATAACATTGAATATTAAATCGAAAATAATATTTTCTATAAAAACAACATAGTTAATAATCGATTTTTTGTCTGTTTTTAACAAATATTGATACGATCAAAATTCAGATTTCGATAACGATAAGCATACTAATGTTGTTTGTTAGTTTTTTTTTAATCTGTCATATTATCGAAGAACTCATGCGTGTTAGCTAAGTATAGCTTAATTGCAATCGTTAGACGTGGAATCGATTAGTATTGTTTTTTTTTCTCTAGGACTGCAACGAAAAGAACAAATCTACCTAGAGAATAGAGATGATTCATCAGCTGTTTTTCTTTCTCGAAATTTTTATTTTTTATTTAACATAATCAATAGACCGTATACGAGCAGCTGTTACGAAATGTAATTAATTTGTAGATAGAGCAAAAAAATATGTCTCGTTGGAGAAATTATCCGAATAAAAATGTTGGAGCATGTTCGTTGCGTGGTCGAGGAAAAGATCAGCATATGAGTAAGAAATTTGATTGAACATGAGATATGAATCATCGTAGAATTTCTATAGGCGCACCTGTAAGTAACCAGGATGCTGAGGGTAATTGTGAAGCACCTTGGATAAGCAACGATTCATCATCATCGTTGAATAAATACGAAGCATCTGCGTATGTCGATAAACTTTGGACAGAATTACAAGAAAGAGAATTATCGACACGTCAAACTGAATTGCAAGACTGTTCGTTGACAATTAATGACAAAACCATTCGTTGGAACGAATGCATTTATAGTAGAAGAAGACCACCAACAGGTCATAGCCTATGGATATCGATGCATGGCGGTGGAGGCTGTCCCGCACCTGTTAATGATGAACAATACGAAAATCAAATACATCTCTACGATCCAAGTGAAGGCATTTGGGTTGTACCTCGAAGTCCAACTGATAGTTGGAATCAATGGCATCAAGATCATATAGATCCAATGTTTAATCGTATTATTGAAAATTACATTATGATTCATGGTATCAATCCTAATCGAGTTTATATATTGGGCTATTCAGCAGGTGGCGATGGTGTTTATCAGTTAGCACCACGGATGGCCGATCGATTTGCAGCGGCATCAATGATGGCTGGTCATCCGAACGATGCATCACCTCTTGGCTTACGTAATCTACCTTTTGCTATCTTTGTCGGTGAAAATGATGATGGCTATGATCGAAATAAAGTTGCACGTCAATGGAGTGAACAATTGGATGCGTTGCAAGCATCAGATCCAGATGGTTATCATCATTATGTTAATATATGCAAGAATATGGGTCATTGGATGTGTGGTCAAGATGCTGAAGCTCTGAATTGGATGTCTCAATGGACTCGAAAACCGTGGCCGAAGAAAGTTGTTTGGGTGCAAGATGATGTTATTCATCAACAATTCTATTGGCTTGCTTTGCCAGATAATGTTCAAGGAAAACAAGGACAAAAAATTGTTGCTGAAGTCGATGGTCAAACAATACGTATATCGACTAGTGAAGATATTCGAGATCTTGTTCTTTGTCTGTCCGATGTTTTAATTGATCTCGATCAACCGATCGATGTTCGAGTCGAAAATCATGGTCAAGTCTTCGAAGGTTTCGTTCCTCGTACGAAACAAGCCATTGAAAAATCTCTCCAGGCACGTGCCGATCCAACTCTCGTCTCAACTGCTCAATTAACTCTCCATTGGTAAATTCCAAGAATTAGACGAACAAATACAAAAAACACAAATCATTGTAGTTTTTATTTTTATTTTGCTTTCTCTTTTATTTTTGAATACATATTCTTCGTATTTTTTTCAAAATAGAACTTTTTTTCTCTTAAGAACAGTTCCGTATAAGAATGATGTGTATAATCCAAGGAAATTCAGTGAAGCCCCAAAAAGAAAACGAACTGATACATAGTATGAAATGAAAACAAAAATCAATAGCAATAACAATCAAAATGACGATAATGGTCAAGGAACAAAAAAAAATGAAAGAGACAAAGGCTATTGAAAAAAAGAAAAATGCAAAATTTACAGGAGCGCGCACAAAACAGCACACACACACACACACACATGTATATATCAATATATATATGCGCAATAAGAGGGATAGTAGTCAAAAAAAAACGAGAGAAAGCACAATGAAAACAATACACGCATTTGGAAGCTCGCCAGTTGCGTGTCTCTAGCTCTCTCTCTATGTCTGACTTGTTCATAAAACTAGAAAGATGATTTGTTTCTTTTTTTTTATCGAACAAAACAAGAACTTATTGCTAGGATATGGGGCAAAACACGCTTACAAATATAATAATAATAATAATAATAATATCACTCGGCCAAAACAAGAGAGAAAAAAATACAAAATACATAAATGACGGGACGCAGCTTGTGTTTATTGTTTCCAAGTATATTTATTCCTGCTCAATAGAAAATACTGTTTTGTTTTTTAAACGACGATTTTCTATCGAAGAGAAATAATCGTACATCGTCTTGCAAAAGAAAAAAAGTCGAAACGAAGAGAAAGAGAGAGAAAATCATCATGTTTTATCACATTGGGATAGAAAAACGAGAAAAGAAGAAGGGAAATATGAATGTATGTACTACGTGTCAATAAAAAAAAACAAACAAACAAACAGTACACATTTATTTATGTGCAATGAGAGAAGGATTACGTGTAGACCTGCATTTTTGTTTTCGTGTATACATAAAAAGTTTGTTATAATTTGTTGAGCTTGAAATTTTTCACAAAAGATTGCTGTGTGTTTGATATAGGATCGAATTGAATTCCATTCTCGAGAAGACAAAAGAAGATTTCCTATTCATTTGCCAGTAGAATTTCATCATCGCCTAAATCAAAACATTGATTTCAAACGCAAAATAACAATTCGAGCTTTTATACCTTGTTCGTAATGATCGACGGTTTCCGTCCATTTCATTGCTAAATACGCTGTTATTTGATCGAGATTAAATCGATCGGTTTGTGCATTGAATTTCTCTTGACTATAGACAAGTTGCAGAGCATTCGACATGATGTGCGACGACGACGATGAAGATGAAGGTTGCATTCGATGAAATAATCGTGTCGAAGACTTGTCGTAATCGTGTTCGATTTCATCGTCATCGAGAATATCATCGTGATCGGTATCGTCCTGTTGAGATTTATTGTCGATGACTGAAGATGTTGATATCGGTTGAAAATAGGCCGGATGTGTTGCAGGATAAAAATATTGAGACGGATACATTGATTTTTTGTTTTGTTGATAGTAGATCGGCTGATTTTGACCTGGAAATGCTGTGTAAACGAAGAGAGGCTCGTGAATTTGTTCATTTGGCGAATCTTTATCATTGGGATTCGGTTCGAGTCCAGACGAAGGAGGTACAGTTGGAATTAGGACATAGGACGATTGAGATGGTAGATACTGTGACCGAAAGTAATTCATATAGGCTAATTGCTGTTGATATTGCAGAAGAAGATAGGGATCAGCGTAGGATGACGATGATTGAGATGATGAATAATTTCGTTGTTGATGTGAACGAGTATCTGTATTTGAAGAATGAAATGGTTGAGAACGAATATTTCGTTGTGGATAAGAACGTTTCGTTGGCGATGAATGGTAATTATCTTTGTCAACGGATGGTTCAGATGTTAACGAAGGTTGTACTGGCGATAGCGGAGATGTTGGCGTTGGTGTTGAAGGTTTATCAGTTGCTGTTGTTGTTGATGTTTCCATATCGAAACCGAATGAAACATCATTTAATTCGATATCAATCGATTTATTAAGAAAAACCACAGGTGGTGCTACTTTTGATTGTCGTTTGAGTAGAGAGGATAATGATGATGATGATGAATGAGATGATAGACGAGGCGATGTTTGTTCAGAAATCGAAGATGACGATGGTGGTGGCAGTGGTATCGGTGGAATAGCAGCAGGAATTTCTGTTGATACAGCGGAAGGAGGTGGTGGAGGAAGAGAAACCGAAGTTGTTTGATCTTCTTCTTTTGTTATTGGTATCGATGATTTGGAATTGGATGTTGTTGAACGATTGAGTCCATTTTGTGTCGGTTGAAAACGTCGTTTATCCGAGAAACGTGCCGTTCGATGATTTGTATTCGTATGATTTGTTTCTTGTCGACGTTCTTTTATCGATCGTCGTCGATGTGTTACAGTTACAAATGGTTCCGATACAATTTCACTGTTCGAATTATTCAATGTTAATGATGATAATGATAATGAATCGAATTCATCATTATTCGATGATGTATTATGCCATTCTGGGAGAGATATTTCACCATTCTAAAAGCAAATAGAAATATGAATACTGTATCAAAATCAGATAAGAGCTTTTTGTATATGTATATATGTATGTGTGTGTTCAATTTATGCTTTAGTCGATGGCCTTTCTAAGGACTATATGCGATAGAATCTCGAGATGATTTGATAAATACGCGAATTTTTCGAAACGAAAACTTACAGTTGTATTCGAATGAGACTCATCATCATCATCCGGATTGATTTGTTCATCGAAGGAATGTGTTTCGGTTGTATTGATCGGATTATGTTCATCAAGAAAATGAATATTATTATCATCATCGTCATCGTCATGATTCGAAATTTTCGTTTCATTATCTTGAAGAATTTTACTTGATTTACGAGATTTACGATGTTTTGATGTTGACGAATTTGTTTGATTACTATTTGTTTCAATTGTACGTTGTGTTGATGAATTTTGTCGTTGTTTAGTTGATGAATGACCGCCACTACTACCACCACCGCCATCAATAAACATGACAAGTTCATCAACGTCACGATCACCACGATGACCTGGAATTAATTCTGTTCGAATAACTTCTTGTTGTTGTAACTAAACAAAAAAGTTCGAATCGATTCGATGAAATTTATTCTCAATCAACAAATGTACTTGTTTGCGTTTTTTTGCTGCTCGTGTAGCTGATTTACGTGATGAATTGGAATGATGATTGGTATTGTATTGTTGTTCATGACGTTCAGAATTTCTAGTTTAAAAAAAAGCAACAACAACAACAATGTTTGTTTTCAAAATCGTCGTTTTTCTACCGAGTTTGATGACTAGATGATGATATTGATGGGTTATTATTCAATTGAGACCTTTGAGTTGTATACGAAAGTAGATCATTATTTGAATGATTAAGACCATTTGGATCTGTAGAAATGAAGGAAGAAAAAAACGATCGAATAAATAATCAAGAATGAACAGAAGTTTGGTTTGTTTGAATTCTCTGAGCGCATATGCTTACCACCGTTTGAATTATAATTAAAATTATCGGATAATTTATAATATAAAAACATTATTGTCGGCCGAGGCCGTATACCAAATAGATCTGGCATATCCACGTGGATATTGAAATATTCATGATAGATTTGAAAAACGAAGGAGAGAGAGATAGAAAGAAAGAAAGATTGAGTTTTTGTGTTTGATCGTCAGTTGGACTGGATGAATAGATGGATCGATGATGTCGGTGAAGAGGAGTGATAATTATATTGAAAAATGAGATAAGAAAGTAAAAAACCGAGAAGAAGAAGAAGAGAGAGATGTGGCTACTGTGAGGTCGATCGTTGTATCGACGAAAAGGAAAGAAAAAAAACGAGATGATGAATAGTTAAATATACTTGTGCAATAGAAAATATTTCTCGCATGATTCGTTCGTTGGTTTGCGTTTTTTTTTTATTTCTCATTCTCTCTTTCGCTTACATTCCCTCCTCTTTTCTCCTATCTTTTACGTCGATTTTCGATGATATAAAAACAAGAGTATGACTCAGATATATGCACGTATACTATGTCGTCCAGTTATTTCAAAATCGTCAGAAATTACTCCTTATTCAATATAGTTAAATGTAAAGAAAAAGAAAAAGAGAACGTTTGATATCTTTTCGTGCATATATATAAATATACATACGTATAAATATATACGTATATGTGTACCCGCTACGCACACACGCACACACACACACACAGGTATACCAAACCTACCATCGTTTGCTGGTTGTTTGAAACGGGGCATCTGTGGAAGACACGAAGGAGAATCATTTGCAGTAGGAGATTTGACTAATTCATAGCTATTTTGTTCGGCTAGAATGTAGAAAATAGATGATTATTGATTTGATTTATCCGAATAAGGAGAGAAATCGAACTAACGTAAGGTCAATTTAAGATCATGTTGACTTGTTTGATGATCATTTGGTTGATTTAACTAAACAAAATGTGAATAGATTCGTTTGATTTGCATGTGTGTGTGTGTTACCACAAGTGTCAGTGTATCATCATAGGTTCGTGTTCGTTCATTTGAATAAAGTTTCGGTTTTGTTGTATTGGCAAGAAGTGGTTTCTTTTCTCCTTCATCACTATCCGAACCCGATGCTGTTCGAATACTTTCGCTATTTTCTGAAGATGATTTCGTTGTTATTGATGAACCATGAGAATCAAAATCATGAGTTTCAATGAATTTACCATGTTTATAGAGATCTTTTTGTGGATTTGTTGTTGTTGTTGTTGTTTTTGTGGTTGTTGTTGTGGATGAGGATGACGATGATGATAATGATGATGAACGTGAATGTTGTTCGTGAGGAGAGAAATAATCGAAACTTGCATCTTGATGAGATCGATTATGTTTTTTATTAAGGTTAACAGATCGGTTATTTGTACTGCTGCTTTTTGTTAGGGGCATCGTATCTATAGCCTAGAAAGAAGAAAAAAAAAGAAATAATATAACGATGAAAGAAAAGGAATAAGACGAAGAAGAAGAAGAAGAAGAAGAAGAAAAACAACAACACACGCACAAACATGATACGTCGAGAAAAGAAAATGAGAACAGATTCTTTGTTATTTCGAACTTGGTTGTCACCCTTACATATACACACCTATCTTTCTCTCTCTCTCTCTGTCTTTCTTTTGCTCTTTCGCAGCACGAAGAACAATAGAATTAGTTGAGTTTTTTTCTTCTTATGTCTCTTGAACATGTCTGAGACATTCAATGGGATTCATTCGATTGAATAGAAAATATTTACTTTTTTGTAATCTTCAAGTCGAATATTAATATCTGGTTTAAGATTCAATTGAACAAATGAATCAACGGGTGTACATGTTCGATGATTTGCTACCGACTGAAATCGTTTGTTGATATCATCATTCGGTTTTCTAGATTGTCGACGAATATGAAAATAAATTTCGAAAAAAGAACACGACAAACTTGAGAGATAACGGCTGTATTTGATCGTTATTTAGGGTCTGTTGTTTCGACATGTCGTTGAATGCACGTTGATAGAGAGACTGAAAGTCGTTCTCGTCGAGTTCTTGATATTCACGAATTGTTTCTTTGGCTGTTTCAAGCTGTAATTATTTGTCATTTAATATTCAGAAAAGAATGTGTGATAAATTGGTTTTTTTTTCTTTCTCCTCGGTTTTTTTTTTGAAAAAAATTATCTCTAATCTAGAAAAATAAGGTCAAAGGCTAGGGACTGATGTTACTCACTCGCGAACCGTTCCATTCAGACGGTAGACTATCGTAGAGCTGAAGAAAAGCTTCGGTTTGATCTGTACGTAATAATTTAGCTAATTCAAGGCAACGTTGAGTAAAAAATAGATCGGCTTCTTCTTCTTCTCCATTATTTAAATTCATTTCATTTTTTCTCTGATAGATAGAGGCTTAGATCGGTTAGATATGTCGTGTACAGTTGGAATTTACATGTAGTATGTACGTTTATGTCTGCATATTCTATCACTAACGGCCATCACTGACGTACAACGACCTCAAGTGAAAACAAATCAAATCATTTCGCAATGCGTTCGAATCCGCGAACAATTCGAATTCAATAGGAATCTATTAACATAAATTTTATTTTGTATTTTATAACTTTTCCAGAAAGTGAATTTCGAAGAAAAAATTCGGCAAAAAATGACGACAGATAATTGATATAGTGACATCTGCATGTGTAGAACCAGGATTCTGAGATATGGATATAAATTCTCTTATTTATTTCTTCCAACAGACGATGCATTTAGTGACCCATTACTGTCAATAACTGGGACAAGCTGACTTTGTCTAAGTTCTAGTATTTATTACTGCGACGATATCTATTGATTCGTTAATGATGACTCAGATAATTCGTACGAACGAGCGAGCAAACCAAACTAACTCATTCAATTCACAATGGCTGATACACCTTCAACAGAATCGGATGAATCTACTTCGAATGATGATACTAAAATAGTTAAAACCGACACTCCTGATTCGAAACTGAAACTTCAAAATCCAAATCCGACTGATGACGATAGTGACAATGATGGGAGTGATGCTAACAATCGACAACGTTCAGATTCTTCTTCGTCAAGCGACAGTGAACCATCGAATATTCCTTACGAACGACTCAACAATGAAGAAGATGACGATGATGACGACGACGAACCTTCATCTGCTAAAGACGCCACTTTAGAATTAAAATAAAGAACCGTTTTTAAAATCTTTCTGTGTTTGCTTTTCTCAGTTACTGCTTATTTAAAACAAGAACATCAGTCATTCGTATAGAAACCATAAAATTTCCAAAAGAAACCCAAGGAAAAACTGTAGAGAACAAACGAAACTGACAAACAAATCAAAGCCACACCAAAGAACAAAATAAAGCCAAAAAAACAGCGAATACTAAAAGAAAAGAATGGAAAATAACAACAGTAATAAATATAATATAATATAATATATATATATAACCATAGAAAGAAAAAGAGAAGAAGAAGCAGAAATTACAAATATTGGCAATCCTTAATGAAAACAAAAACAAAATAAGGATGACAGATATTTGAGCAAAACGAACATTTATAGATGACTAATAAATCAGTATACAGATAAATTCTACTTCAATATACAAATCACAGTTGATCAACAGCGGAAAACAAAATAATGGAAAAAAATAAAACTGTACAAAACATTCAAAACGGATAAGTTGTATTGTGATGATTGAAAGAAGATGAAGAATTCGTATTTGCGTCTTGAAACGATACATTCATATACGAATGAACGGATAATGATGAATTGCTCATCGGCATATACGATGGTGGTGGTGTTGGATATTCATCAAAGATCGGTGTTTTCATTCGTGATTGCGAATCATGATATGATGGGAGATTCGCATCGAATGTTCGGTACATAGTCGATGGATGTCTTTGTTGAGAACAGAAATTATTCGATGGAGTATTGTAGAGAGTTGATGGATTGGCTTCCATTGGCATAGATTTTGATGATGGTGATGGAAAGAAGTTATTCATGAGATCTTTTTGTTCAAGATTCGATGCTGATGATGGCGGGGGTGGCCGAGGAAGAGGAGGAGGTTGTAGTGGTTGTTGTTGTGTATGTGGTAGCACTGTTTCTGCTCTTGAAGCTGTGACTACTTGCTGAGTTTGCCGTTGAAGTTCGAATGTACGTGCTAAATGTTTGTTTTTAATATTTTCTAATTGAGATAATTTATTAAGAATTGTATTCTATTAAGAGAAACTCATTGAGATTTTCTTTTAAAAATAGCACAAAATCAAAGCCTACGCATTTGAGAATATCATTTGCTTGACCACCATTAGCTAACTCTTGTGTACGAGCAGATTCGAGTTGAGATTCGAGTTTGGCTTTAGCTGTAAAAATAAATAAACAAAAAAAAACATAAGAATAATTCAATCAACGAATTGATTTTCACCTGATCGATATTTTTTAATAAAATCTATATGTTGCTGTTGTATAGCTTCTGGATTTAATATAACTTGATTCGTCTAGAATTAAAAAAAAACAATGAATGATTTGAAGAACTTTTTTTGGTTTTCTACTTTTGATTGATTTGCCTGTTGAGCTAGAGGATTTTCATTCAATAGTCGATTTAATGTTGAATTCACATCACCTAGAAGAACGAAGAATAAATTTTACGAATGTACAAACAAAGAACAAACCGGTTGGTTTTTCTTGAGTATATTTCATTGAATTATTCAGTATACCACGAACGATTGAATCTGAATCGGTTTTTTTTCTCGGTAGTAAATCATCATCTTGTGATGTTTCTTTCATTTGTACATCTAAATTAATTATTCAATAGGAAGAATAAGAATAAAACAGTTCGATTTCAAACCAGATGATTCATTTTCATTCACTGATCGTTTCATTCGTGTGGCTAAACTCGATATATTATTTATAATATGTATTAATTCATTGTCAAGGTATTTGTCATGTTCAATGAGTATGGAAATGTAATCTTGAATCGTCAATGGACGTGTAAGTTTCGTTCCATCGAAAATATTGCCCTGAATATGAAGTGATTGGAGTTTTTTCGTTGAGAAACACATATTTAACGATGGCACCGAAATACAACATTCGCCCGATGGGATCGATGATGGATCGGTATCGATTGATGTAACTAAACGGAAAGACAAAAGTCAATCGAAATCGATTTGATCAAGACAACGAACTTAGTTTGAAAGATGAACTATTGCCTTTGATATCCGCTGCACATTGATGTCTCCAAGCAGTTTGTAGTTCTTCAAATTGTGATCTTTGTACAGAACTAGAATTGTTATGATGAGACAAAAACAAAAATAAACAAAGAACTTCGTTCTGTTTTTCTTTATTTAAACCTGAGAACTTCATTTCGAGCAACGATTGTGTCTTGATTTTGATGATTTGCTACGAGTTTATATTCGGTTTGAAGAAAAACTAAAACACCATCACGTGCATTGAAACGCCATTGCAATTTACTTGCACCGGTCGTTACACCTAATTCAAAACAAACAAAACAATTTTCTTTCTTTAAAAACCCAAAGAAAAGAAGAAGAAAAAATGAGATTTACATTTCCAAAGTGCATGCAATTTCACTAGACGATCTTCGTGATAAACAAAATTAAATATTGATTGAGATGCCAGTTCATGCGGTAAATAACCGGTTATTAATGTACCACTAGGAAATAGAACCCAGTGAGTTCATTTGTTTTTTTTCGATCAAGAGAATTTTTACCGATGATCTTCGAATATGATTTCACCTAATAGATTCATTTTTGTGTAGAATTCTTGTTTATAAATATCGAATAGATTTAAATCGATGTAGGATGCATCATCGAGTGTCAAAACAAGTATCGAACCAAGTGAACCATTGGAATTCGCCGTGGTCGAATGAACATCTAATTTAAATCGATAAATAAATTAATTATTTAATCAAAACATTTTTTATTTGTCAATTTTACCAGCATTATCTTGAGAAAATTTTCTTTTTCGATGAACTTTTACTTGACGATATTCATTACTAATTGCCATCATCATTCGAACATAACAAATATCGAATACTACTCGAATCAATGATTTTCATTTTAGTTTTAGTTTTATTTATTCAAAAATACATACATTGCGATGTACTCGAAAGAAATTTAAAGAATAATTCACGTTCACTATCTTCAATTAATAAAAGAATTGAAATTCCAACGATTTCAGCCTGAAACAAAAACCGACAACAACGAATCAAATTCGTTTTCAACGATGAAAAATTTCGAATAAACCTGTTCGAAACCAAAATATTGCTTGATTGTTTTCGACACATCGATGATAATATGATGACTATCGAGACACATTAATGTGCCTTGCATGGCGTCAAGCAATACATTGCCCATCTCTTCAAATGGTAATTGAACTTGCTGACGTTGCTGTGTGTATGAAGTCAGATCAACTAGAAAAAAAAAGAACAATAAATTCTTTGCTTGTCGTTTTAATTTACATTTGTTTCCATCGGACATTACGCCAACGGCTGTTGCTGCATTGTCTGTGTTTCAATTTAAAATCGGTTACGTTCTTGAATGCACAACAACACACAAGAGTACTTGAATAAAAGAAAAAAAATCGATTCGATTTCGGTTGAATTTAATCTAATTAAACAGCAAATCTTGCGTTGTTATTGTTATTGTTTTAGTTTTCTACTTACGAATTATTCGACTTCGATTTAGCATGGCTGAAAAGTATAAATTTCTATGGGTAAATTTTTCTTTTTTCTTCTTCTCTTTCACTTTTACCATATGGTATAATCTGAAAAAAGAAAGAAAAAATGTCACTAAAGAAACTTTTCTTTTCTTTCTTTAAAATATATTCAAAAGCAAATAAAATCCAAGACCAAAAAAAAGAAAGAAACGAAGAGAAAAAAAACGAGCCGCTCCTTCACATGTATGCATGTGCGCGTGTGTTTTTACATATTCATATCTTAGATAATAATAATAATAGTAATAATAATAATAACAGTAGTCGTAGTAGTAGTAATGAGTCAAAACCTTCGCGATCAACGCTTTCTTCGTATGACTCTGTCTTTTTGATTAATATCTGAAAGATAGACGACGATTGTTTTATGCACACTTAAACTCCAGTTTTTTTCTCTTTTTTTCTTCTTCTTCTTCTTCTTTTTTTTTGTTTATGTTAGATTCCGCTTTTTTTTTCTTTTTCTCTTTTTTTCTAACCTATAGAAACTCCGAGTATTACGACTACCACCGCACTACGAGTTGAAAAAATATGCAAATCATGCGCGTGCGAGTCTTAACTCCTCCTTTTTCTTTTTGCTCCTGTCGTCAACATTGACGAGTAAAAAACACGCAAGAGTTTCTAATGAACATGATGTTGATCGTGCTCCTCGACTTAAGAGCTCACATCAGTACTTATCTATAGAAAAAGAAAAAACACACGAATCAGGTGAAGAAGAAGAAGAGGAAAAAAAGTAATATGTTTAACAACTCACCGAAGCGATATTCAAGAGCAGCAAGTCGTTTTCTTCATTTTTTTTCTCTGATTATGATTAATAGATGCGTAACAAAACGAAGAAAAAAGAAAACACGATAGAAGAATATTAGTATGATGAGCATCAGATTTGTTTTTTGTTTTCTTTTTTTTTCTTTTATAATAATAAACAAACAAACAAACAAACAAATAACAATAGGAAAACATAATAATCGAGATCACTGACGACGTGGAAAGAGAAAAATGCCTTTCTTTTCAAGTAGATCTTCTTCGGTGACTTCCGTTTGAACATTTTTCGCAAGTAATTTCTCGGGATTTATTTGAAGAAATTTGAATTTTTTCTCAGTCAATTCAATTTGACATTCATTCGATGTTAGTTCACTATTAAGTGGTTTTACTAGTTGATATTTTTCATCATTAATCAATAAGTGTTTGCCCAATAAGAGATCAACATTTGGATTAAAACGAATTCGTTGAACATTAAACGTTTGTTTTGGTGCCGGAGAAAAATATTCAAATTGTTCACTGATATCTAATTGAAAAGTATGTTCATCCGATGTTTTTATCACAGATAATTGCTGAGGCTTATCAGAAATTTCAAGACGATGTTCGATTCCACAATCTGGATTATCAATTAATCGTTCAACAGTTGAAGATGTTGTTCTTGTTGTTGTTGCTATTGGTTTTTTACTTCCTTGATAAAATCGAGAGAAATAAGTTGATGAAGGTTTATCATTTTGTTCGATGACAAGATCCGAACGACATTTCGTACAACCTTGACACGGTTTTGTGTAATAGATTGTTGACTGAACTGATGAAAGAACAGATCGTAATGGATTAGTAAGAAATACATATATCGATGATATGGGATATTTCAAATAACTAAAATACCATAGACGTTTTCGAACTTGTTCTAGTCGAGAATAATGTCCTAAGTCGAATGTTGTTGCATACCTAGAACATAAAAAATGCATACGAATGACAACGAAATTTTGTTCGTATTTATGTTTACATTGGTTGTTCGTTCGCTAGACTTATTTTTAAAAGTGGTTTACGTACAATTGTTCCGTTAAATAGAGCAAAAACTGATTCACATAGTAAATGTAAATCATCATGAAGTTTTTTCTGCGATGTCAATGGAAATAATGAACGTGCAAATATAGTTCGTTCGCCGATCGGTACGAGACAAATCGGCAGATTTTCGAGAATGTTCGATTCATATAAATAAGGACTCAATTGACTTAGTGTTCCATCGCCACCGATGATGACGAGAGCATTTAATTGATCGGGTTCGATCTTTTTCGAAAGTAACTCATCGAGTTCATCTTTTGTTTTGAATGCATCAAGACGATAGACTCGAGCATCGAGACCAGTCAAATGCAGTAAAGGATAGATTGTTTTATCATAGATTGACTTTGCTTTGCCGTTATTTGCACTGCCATTGAGAAGAACAGCAACACGATGTAAACGTGTCATTGTTGGACATGGTTGTGCGCCGATTTTTGCGGCTTGTTCACAATAGAATTTACGAATTAAATTCGATTGATATCGATTGTACAACCAATTCGAACCGTACGTTACTGCACAAACAGCAAACACAGATTTCTTCCAATTATTACGAATTGTTTTAAACATAATTTATCAATATTCTTAAAATAAAACATAAAAAAATTTGGTTGGTTTTCGGTATCTTCTTCTCTTTGGTTTAATATCACGACGAATACTACGTTGTCTGTTCATAAAAGAGAAAAAAAATTCGATTTTTCAACGAACATTTTTATTGAATAAAAAAAACAACATTTCTTTCATTTTTATTGGACTTTTTTTTCGTAAATCTGTAAAAAAAAATACAGTGCCATCTATCACTAGAAGCTTTGATCATTTTTCAAAACGATTCAATAATTCTGTTTTCGCATTTAATAATAATTTAAATGCGTCTTCACTGCCCGGTGCGTCACTTTTGTCTGGATGTAATAATTTGGCAAGACGTTTGTATGCTGTTAGAACATCTTCTTTGCTGCAATTATGTCGTAAACCTAAACGTTCATAATTATCCTTGTGATTTCGAAGACGATTGATTGCTTCAACTTGTTCGATTGTGAAATTTATATTTGGAAGATTCGTCGATGGAAGTGTACCACCATTTTCATTCGTATCGATTAAGGCAGAAAAAAGACTGTCGAACATTTCTTGAACACCTGAACCTGTTGCCGCTGAAATCGAGGAGAAATCACATTTTTTAAATCAAGAAAAAAGAATGTTTTCTTTTTGTGTTACCAGATGTTTCAAAATATTGATAGCCTCGAACATTTGCCCACAGTCTGGCTTCGTTCTCTTCGACAGTTCGTTTCAAATCATTCTTATTTCCAATAATAAATAGAAGTACAGAAGTAAATTTGGCGTTTAATTCTTTTTTCATTTCACTGATCCAATAATCTAATGTTTCAAACGATCGACGATTTGACACATCGAAAACTAATAAAACACCTTGAACATCACGATAGAATTCATTTCGAACTTCATAAAATAATGGATGACCAGAAAAATCGAATATATTCATTCGTATGTCATAGTTTCTTATGCGTAAACGTGTCACACCATAATCAATACCAATTGTAGCCATATATTTGGGAATAAAACGTTTTTCACAATAACGTTTTATTAAACAACTTTTGCCCGTATTCACATTGCCAAGTGTGATAATTTTTAATCGAAGAGAATTACTTGTCATTTACGAAGCAAATAAAAACTTCTAAATGATCAAATTTACATGAAAATGAGTTTTTAGCTTCGAGACGTCTTCGACTCTGGTGAAAGAAAATTTAATAATCAAACGAACGATCGAAGTTACTAAGGCAACATAAACAGAAAACTAATATTTCAAAGTCAACGATAGATGGAGATAGATATTTGCAAGTTAATCGATCGATTTGTAAATCATTTTCGAGTTGAAATATGAGCAAAGATTTTCGAATTGACAAAAAAAAGACAATTAAACTTTCAAATTCGATGTTGTTATCCAGCGGCCTCTGCGCTCGTTATCGAATTCAATTGGTTCATAATGCGCGATTTTGTTCGACTGTTTCAAACGAATTCAATTGATTAACAATGGGAAACGATGAAACAGGTAGAATCTCTCGTCGTCTTCGTTTGATAATTAACTTCTTTGGGGATTTCTAGAACGAAACAATCGGCGTTCATCTCGATCACGTTCTCGTGATCGTAAATCTCGTCGACATCGCGATCGATCCAGGGATCGAGGAGATCGCGAAAGTAAACGTCGACGATCACGTTCACCACATGAAAATAGTCGAAACAAACAAAGTCGTTCCCGTTCACCAAGAGATCGATCAAAAAAAGAGAATAAATCAGAGAAAAAACCGTTGAAAAAGTATAAATATTGGGATGTACCACCTGTTGGCTTCGAACATATCACACCCATTCAATACAAAGCTATGCAATGTGAGGGTTTTCGTTTTTGAAGAAACAAAAAAAAAGAACGATTTTTGTTTGCGTATTTTTTAAGCATCGGGGCAAATTTCTCAGATTTTGACGGGTAAAGAATGGAGCGCGAATACAGCCGCAGCAACACCCGTACTTGGCAGTCATGTTGTTCATCAATCACGTCGATTGTACGTCGGAAATATTCCATTTGGTGTGTCTGAAGTAACGAACGAACTTTGTCGATGATGAGAAATGAATCGAATTGATATTTTAGATCGCTATGATGGAATTTTTCAATCAACAAATGCATTTAACTGGTCTATCGCAAACTGAAGGTTGTCCGGTGATTGCCGTGCAAATAAATATGGACAAAAATTTTGCTTTTCTTGAAGTAGAATCGATTAAATAACTTAACCGATCGATTGATTGGCTTGTTTTTTGCTATAGTTTCGTTCAATTGACGAGACAACTGCTGCTATGGCTTTCGATGGCATTGTTTTTCAAGGACAATCGTTGAAAATTCGTCGTCCAAGAGATTATCAGCCTATGCCCGGTGGTGATCAACCAAACACGAATGTTCCTGGTAAAAATAAAAGCAACCATCATTTGAAATCAATGTCATTTCATTTCTAGGTCTCGTTTCGACGGTTGTTGCTGATTCACCGTTTAAAATCTTTATTGGTGGTTTACCAAATTACTTAACCGACGATCAGGTTTCGATTAAAATTTCATCAAACGAAAAACGAATTTTGATTTTAAGGTGAAAGAATTATTGATGAGTTTCGGCTCATTAAAAGCTTTCAATTTGGTCAAAGACGCTGCAACTGGCCTTTCGAAAGGTTACGCATTCTGCGAATATGCCGAAACAAATGTCACTGAAGCTGCTATTCAAGGTTTGAATGGTATGCAACTAGGTGACAAGAAATTAATTGTACAATTAGCAAGTGTCGGTGCGAAGAATATGCCTGGAGTAAATGCCTATTCGTACATATCAACAACAAAAATAATAACAATAATAATCTGTTTAGATGCCTGGTGGTATTGGTGTTCAATTGCCGGGCATGAATATGTTAGCACAAGGTGTAGCAACAGAAGTTTTGTGTTTACTAAATATGGTTACTGAAGAAGAATTACGCGATGATGAAGAATATGAAGGTAGAATTTCGATATGATATGAATATTGATTCGAATTTGCTGGGATTTTTAGATATTATGGAAGATGTACGAGAAGAATGTGGTAAATATGGTTGTGTGAAAAGTTTGGAAATACCACGACCTATTCCGGGAGTTGACGTACCAGGCGTTGGAAAGGTAAAAAACGAACGAAGAATTGTCATTGAATGGTTCGATTATGTTTTCTTCTTCTTCTTCGTTTTAGATTTTTGTCGAATTTACATCGCTAGGCGAATGTCAAAAAGCTCAACAATCATTAAGTGGACGTAAATTTGCTAATCGTGTTGTTGTCACGTCATACTATGATCCAGATCGATATCATCGACGTGAATTCTAGTTTTCTCTCTATCTTTTTCTTCTCATTGTATCATTGTGTCTTATGAAAAACCAATAAATTTTGTTGTTATTTAAAAAAGACGAACAACTTTCGTCCTCGGAATATGATACGATAATTGTTAATGATAGAAGCAAACGAACATTGATCAATGTGTTTATTTGATGAAGAAAAAAAGGCCCTTGCATAGTAAAATAGAAATGATGCACATCAAGTCAAGAAGAATATTTTGTTTATGACATCATTTAACCTTCATTGATAGACAATCTTTACTTATACAAGGTTGAGAAATATCGACTGCTTTTAAACAAAATTGATTGCTGATACGCTCAGGTGTGTAGGTTGACTTACCATGAATAATTTGCGGTAGCGAAAGGAAAAATTTTATAGGTAAAAAGCAGATACGTACGTAGTTTTTATTGTGAATCGAGTAGAAAAAAAAACCAATCATCAATAAATATGTATGTGTATACGCACATGATAAAATAGCTAGGTATCTTTCGTTTGTTTGCTATTGAATGATGTAAGAAAAAAACGTTACTGAGAGTGAATTGAAAAAAGAAAGTCGATAGAAAATAATTATGGGAAGTCGATCAGGAAAAAATAAACAACCACAATTCGATCCGAATTTCGGACCCTATGAGGATCCATATTATCCGGGACCTCCAGGATACGGTCCTTATGAATCAGATCCCTATGGAATGTATGGATATGGTGGTGGTTATACAAGTTCATTTGAAAGTTATGGACCACCACCGTATGGCCGGGGGTTTGGCGGAGGTAAACATGTTTTTATGTCAATTATTGTAGAATAGATTTGAGAAAAAAAAAATGTTGATTCCTAGGGTCTCCATGGAATTATGGAAATTATTATATGGGCAATACAACCATGCAGATGATGCCAATGATGCAAAGAAAAGTAGCAAAATTTGCACAAAGACAAGCAATGGCTTCAATGGGTGGCATGGGCATGGGCATGGGTATGGGTGGTATGGGTAGTTGTCCATCGATGCCAATGATGCCCATGATGCCTATGATGCCAATGATGCCAATGATGCCAATGATGGCAGCAGCTACACCATTACCTATGGCATGCAATCCACTCGTTCAGAATATGTATTCTCCAGCACCTATGAGTTATCAATATCCAAGTAATCTAGGCATGGTCATGAATATGCCGTTTGGTCTACCGAATCCATTACTTACACCGTCGACTTTCGGTGGTTTCAGTCCACAATGGTTCGGTGGTGCAATGTCATGTTGTTGCTCCTATTGTATACCTGCGCCACCTCCTCCACCTCCAGTATGCTTTTATCCTCGTCCAGTTAGTATTCCTCAACCAGTTCCCATTCCCGTACCTACTCCTGTTGCTATTCCGAATATTCAACAAGTTCCTGTTCCTCGTCCTGTTACTGTTGTAGCACCTCCAGTAGTCGCGGGCGGTGGTTCAGCATGTCCTATTCCTGCTGGTGCACCGTTAGCTCCATCATATGGTGGTCTCATGCAATCTGGTCTTGGACAACAGTTAGTTATGCATTCAAAAGATACATCTACTGTTGATTCACTGTTTACATCAGCATCATCAACTTCTTCGTCTTCATCACCATCGAAAAAATCTAAAGGTAAACCATCTGCTGATGAAGCACGTCGTGCACGAGCTCGAAAAATTGCAGCCAGTCTTTCAAATCTCGGTCTCGAGCATACAATTCCAAAGACATCATCGAAATGTCGACATGATCATCGTTCGAGACGAAATTCTGATACCTTTCAAACTCATCGAGTCACCACGTGTCCTTCTGATGTTTGTATAAAGACTTGATAGTGATCAGCTGAATGATTCGATCAACAGGAGAAACAAAAAAACCAAGATCATTTGTCAACATCATAATCATCTCGTAGTTTATCATCTCTTTTATTTGTTCGTTCTCTATTTAATAACAATATAATAAAAAATACAAAGAAAAAAACAACAAAACAAAAGAGATTATGTTTTTATGCTGTTGAATCTATTGAAAACATTGCAATGAACAACGATAATATTCTGTTGAACATATATCATATTCATTTGAAGGAAATAATATTGTTTTATTTTCATATAAATAATTCAAAAAATGTTGAATACGTCCTAATAGTAAACCGAATTCATCTCGATTCGTATTTGCACTCATTTCACGTAATAAATCTTTAATACGCCAGAAAAATCTTATTAAATGTACTGAACCATAATAATCACAAAGTGATATCGTCGAATCTTTTTCTAATAATTGTTTCAATTGTAAACGTTCGAAACGATAGAGTAAACATTTGCCTAAGGCAATATTAAACATATCAGTTAATGATGAGATTAATGTTTTTATAGCGACAACTTCAGCTAATGAACATTCATTGATTTGTTGCTCAAGGTAATTATTAAATATTTGACGTATAATTAATGATGAATCTTGTGGTGGAATTGAGAGAAGATAATTTTGATTATTAATTAAATCACGATCGTTGATTAAGATTTCAACGAGATCAGACGGAAATTGTAACCATTCCATTTGACATGAATAATATCGACGTGTTAGTTGTTGACATGTTTCATGTTGAGCAACGATGGTTGGTGATAAATCATTGAATGAAGTCGTTGTTTGTAGATCGTTAATTAGTTTAATTTTAATCGGTGGATTGGTATTTCGTTTGAATTTCTTTGTTTCAGGTTCATTGATGTCATTGTTTGTTACTTGAGAATCAGTATTTGAGATTAATTCACTTGTTACACTACTACTACTACTACTTCCCGTATCACTTCGACCAGATAATGACGGAGTTTCTTCGATCGTATTATTATTATTATTATTACTATGTGATGTTTCATTGTTATTGACTGAATCGTGATTATTGTTCGTTGAATGATCGGATATCGATCGACTTGTGGTTCGTTTCGATGGACTTGTACTATTATTTTTTCGTAGATTTTTCAATCGAGCCTTGCCTTTGCCATGTTGTTGAAGTAATTGTGCTTGTTTTTTTAAGCCGTGTTCGTCCATTTTAACTAGACGAGTTTCATCAACCCATTCATCCCATTTCGAACTCCAGCCACAATAATGCACTAAATATGTTGGCCGATGAAAATTGCCACTATCGTTTTCTTTCATTTTATGATCGACACATTTAACTTCATATAAAAGCAAACCATGATAACAAAGCATAATTTCATTTTTTTTAAAACGATATTTTGTCGATGAGAGTTCATTATCGATTTGTAGAACATCGACGATCGGTTCTAATGTTGGATGAGGATATTCTTCTTCATCTTCTTCACCATCATCGAGCATTTCTTCTTCATCTGACATAAGTGAATAAATTTTTCGTTAAAATCAAACAAACACGAGTTTCTTCTTGTTGTTTTTACTCTCTGTGTTGTGTTTTGTCTTACTGCTGCTGTGCAAAAATATATCAATGAGAAAGAACGAACGAATGATGATGTTCATTATTTATGTCTGAAGCAATGAAAAACTAGCGCCACATGCAATTGGTTGATTGTTTTCGAATAGAATTTTTGTCTTTGCTTTTTAAATAATAATTTTATTTATTTAAAACTGAACGAAAAAGAAAAGAACAAATGTTAGTTTAATAGATACTGTTCCGAATGTCATAAAAACCAAGAAGAATATCTGCAATTAAAGAAGCTAATGTTTGGTGTGTAATAATAACATGAAATAAATGGATGAATGGTCTTCGAAAAAAAAAATTAAAATTATGTTCGTTATTGACGAATAGTTGTAAGTAAAGACAATGTTGAATTGCTAGAATCGATATTCATACGTGTGGCTAAAAACAAGAAACATTTTGCTGTTGAAAGATAAACGAGAATAGTTCTTACCATATTGACAACGGGAACCAGCCCAACCTCGCATGCAAACACATAGAATACCTGTTCCATAGTAGGCATGTTGACAGGTACCATGGTTATTACAGAGACTAGCTGAACAAACAGGATTTAATGTTGTTGGTGCTGGACTCGTATTTGAATTTGAATTTGAATTTGAATTTGAATTTGTATTTGCTTAAAGAGAAGAAAATGTAACGAAAAAAAAGAGATTTGTCATTTACCATCGCAGAATGGTCGTTGATTTTGACAACGAAGACCACAGTATGGATAAGGACAAGAACAAACATAATCTCCAAGTGGTCGTTGAACGCATTCACCACCATTGATACATTCTTCTCCACTATCTAAGCAACTAAGTACTAAAACAAAAGAAGAATTATTCAATGATATGGGATAGGAAATGAGTTGAATACATTTTTCGCATCGATTGCCGGAATAACCAGGTGGACAGAAACAACGAAAACCTTGAGGACTGTTTGGATCATTTTGACATGTACCGCAAATACATGGATTTTTAACGCCACAAATATCAGCTAGAATACGTATGAAAAATAAAATATGAATGTGTTATTTTCTTGTCGACATACATTGTTCACAATTTGTTCCTTCAAAACCAGTTGGACATTGACATGTATAAGCACCTCCACCTGAACTAACGCAAACACCATTATTTTTACATGGTTGAGTAGCACAACCATCGACATCTTCGCATCGTTGTCCACTATATCCAGGTGGACACTGACATGTAAAACCTCCGATGTTATTTGATATACATTGACCACCATTCAAACATGGGTTTGGTGTACATACATCTCCTTAAAAAACACAATCAAATTTGTTACGTTTTCTGTAGTCATCGAAAATCTGCAACTATCATCTACGAATCTTACTTGTTTCACAACGTGAACCTGTATAACCAGGCGGGCACACGCACTGATATCCAACATTTCCATTGGTACGTTGACATGTACCACCGTTCATGCATGGTTGAGAAAAGCAAGGATCACCTAATGATGAGAACAGTCCATGCACTACAAATCTATTCGAGAAAAAACTTACGATCTTCACAACGTTGTCCACTATATCCAGGTGGACACTGACAAGTAAATCCTCCGATGTTATTTGATATACATTGTCCACCATTCAAACATGGATTAGGTGTGCAAGCATCTCCTAAAAACATATACATTTTTATGTGTATTTTTTCATGAGTATAATTTGAGACTAATCAACATAGTTATTCTACA
>Ga0209930_1001321_pt1 | contig 40309 bp, 35 predicted proteins | sample ThiBiot_500_biof_2_FD_183948 | JGI IMG/M metagenome (GOLD analysis project Ga0209930, IMG submission 183948) | Wastewater bioreactor microbial communities from Cape Town, South Africa - Thiocy_cont_500_biof (SPAdes) | ecosystem: Engineered > Bioreactor > Thiocyanate-remediating >...
TGAACAGATCCTTCAATAGCACCAGCAGCCAGTGCGACTAATACGTAACGCAGTGGTAGACACGCCTCATACGATCTGTGAGCGAAGAGACGATGATAACCAGCAGTGATGCCGAGTCCGGTGAGAATGCCCCATAATAAAGTAAAAACAGCTGTCTGCCACACGAAAGAAGTAGTACAAATGCCGTAAATGGCGATGAAAGGCTCGCTGCCAAGTACTATTGCTTTAGGCCAATTGATTTCCTTATACCAATTCGACCAGACTATGGGTGGTAGTTCCGATTCGTTCAATAAGGTTCTTGTCACATAATTATTCTTAGTGAAATCTTCGTTCTCTTCTTTAGTAGTCATTTTTGATTGTGATGACGATGAAGATTGTTTGACAGTCGGTATCGATAAATTCAATGGTTTTGGTATGTAAGGTATAGCGATACCACCGTCTTTGGATTCGTTTGCAGAAAATATCATGTTGTGAAAGGATACAAAGGCAACAGCACAATATTTTATACTATATCTAAAACATGATCAAGTTTGTAAAACAGAATCACAAAGCAATGAGATTATACTGGAACTATGGCAAAGAACATCAGTTTAAAAAATGATCACTTTCATATCATACTCCATGTTAGTTGTCGAGCCTGACTCTATTCTAATCTTACACATGTGGGTCACAGATTCATATGTGTCATATGGAAGTAATTTAAGAAGATTGGGCATATGTTATTGTAAAACAATATGGATAATACGGGACAACCCTGTTCGAAAGAAGTCTCATTCGAAGTTCAAACTATAAATCGCATAAGGTTCCTTGGCATTCGTTATTTTTGACAATCTTGAAGATTTAAGACTACGGCATCTGTTCTACAATTGAAAATTTGGAGGAAATTATCCATATCTGCCTACTTCAAAGTTAAGATAGATCTCATTTATATTTTCTAGTGTATCTATGTGTCTAGCAAACAAATTATAATAAATAATGACGCATTTCAAAATCGCTAACAATGATATATAAAAATGATTGATTTTTTAATGTAGGAAAGTATTCATTACTATTCGACTTACATATAGATCATACAATAAGAGAAAAGAAAGCGACGAATATATCCATTAAATGTCATTTTTTTCCTTTGAAAAGCCATCTTACTCATTTTGAGAAACATGATTGTTGATGTATATAGCGCCGAAATCGGACTCTTATTCATACATGTGATAGATATTTTTGTGTCTATCACGTGTATGACAGATTAAAAAGAATACGCATCATTAGTACTACGGTCTGAAGGGAAATATATTATCGTCAACTCACAAGATATCATCGATCATACCAAATAATTGTTTCACTTTGCTAATGAAAACATAAATTAAATACATTTCAAATACTCGTTCCCGCTCTAGTGAATTCTGAATAGCGTTTCATTACGACGTATATATACTTTTTTTCACTATTTATGTGCTTTTTTATTCTCTTACGCTTCATTGAGTTTCATATACCATTATAAAACATACATCACTTTTTTCTTCTCCATTCAATTATTCATGAATCATCACTGTGTCATATGTTATGTATACAGTAGTAACGAAATTACTTATTTATCGGCGTCATCTATACTTTGAGTTCATTTTCTAAGTGTAGTGAAATATTCTTCAGAGTTTTGATATCATTTGTATAAAGAGCCTGATGTATTCTTTATAAGACTAAAATTAATGGCATCGCATTATAAACTGATGTCGCACAACACAAAAGATGCACACATATCTTTTTTGACATTACGAACGAAAGAAAGTCAGAAGAAAAGAAAACACAATATTTGAATTTAAGAAGAATGTCCATTATTGACACAGACGTGTTACAAACAGCGTAGGAGAACAATCTCTATTCATGGAATCTTTGATAATATATTTATTTTTATGCTGTTGGCATCGTGTAGTGATGTCAAATCGACGAAAACGGGCGTCTTTATTTTATTACGCCAATTGTAGTTTAAATATTTATGATCAATCTGAGAAATATGGGTGAAAAATTTCGATTATGAATTAAAAGTATTTAAGAAGAAAGATAACTATTATATTCAATAGGATCTTTATAAGCGAAATAAAATCAATGGCCACTTCGAGTACCCGTAGCGAACAAAATGAATGACGTCGAAAAATAAATTTCATTCGAAGCTGAACAAGCTATCGATACTTCCGAACGAAATGTACAATATACGAGCGACGTTTTGCAGAACAAGAAATTTACAACAATTGAATCAATACATGAAGATGAAAAACCCAGGTCAACCAATCCGACCAAATCCTACAAGATTTCGGGAGACGGAATCACATCGGATTCCGTCAGACAAAGATGCAAAATTGATGAAACGTTACAAATCTGACGCGAAGTCTTTTAAGCTATTTATCCATCGTAAATTATGTTATAAATGATAATTGAACAACGAGATATAGACGAAATCGTTGAGGGTGAAAGACTCTTGAAGAACCAGCTGTATTTCCCCGAAATATCAAAAAGGCAGTATTCATAGTTTTATGATAGGAACGGTAGGAATTTAGCTGTCAAGCTAACAACTTTACATACAAACCTTTAGGTTCAAGTAGAACCTATAAAGGTCTACTTTACTATTCACTTTTCTTAAAGCTTTCACGTACTAATAGTCATTTTCACGACTATCGAATCCTTTATTTGAAAGTCTGATATAAAGATCTCATTTTGCTTTATCATTCACACATCGCAATCATTTAAATGTGTAGAAAATTTCTGTCTTTAAAATTTAGGCCTCTGAATATTAATGTATCAGCTGCAGGCTCAAAAGATCAGTCTTGAAGCTAATATGACATGTCTAAACGAAGATTTTCTGAAATACGAACAGAAAGAGAGTGTAAAAGTATAATGGTAGAACATTTGGATCCTCTTCTCACAGACGTCACTCACATAAAAGATATAGGTAATATCAGAAACCGAACTGCTATTACAGGCGTTACTGGCATTCCAGAATTACCAACATTACAGACATAATTTCAGAACTGATCTATCTATTTCAGTGATCTGAACATATTTTATAACTTAATTTTCCTTAACAGTCAACATTCGATTAGCATACAAACAAAATAAATTAGTTCTACAAATCAATTTGAAACTCCACTTTAATTAGTATTTTCCAAACTTCTCAATCAGTTCCTGTTTCACATTTTTAATCCTGAAGCGATTGCGCTAACCAACTGTTTAAATTTGAACGCGAAATACGAGTGTGAATTCAAATACATCGGAATAATAACCATAATAGTGGTATTAAAAGTATCCATTTTCTTTATCGATATCTCGATATATTCTCACGAGTGTTTCCTGCTCAAACACTAAAATCTCAATATTTTCTCAATTTTCAGAACTTTTTACGCGTTAATCATGCATTTTCTCAAATTCAAATCTAATAATTCGGATAACAAATCAAAACCTTAAATAGTACATCATGTGCAAACATTTTCATATCCCACTTCCTACACACTAGATATCGTCCATCTACGATACGTTCGCTATCTCTAAAGTACAATTTCAATTAAAGTTCACAGAAATACTCTTTTCTTCAAAACTCAATGAAAAAAATAAATAGACAAAATGACGACTACAAGCCGTTTTCATTTCATGCAATCAAAGTGAATGTAACTGTCAAAAAATTTCAAATTAATCAAGCAATCTATATCAAAAATATTAATATTGTCATTTATTACGATGAAATGTAACAAACGCACACAAGAGCATACTTATGAATATCCCCTAAGTTACACCTATTCGTAATCGATCTTAAACCAGAAAATTAAAATTTAGATTTCAATCACCACAACACTGTGAGATGGTTGTTTGTCTTCTTCAGGCGCTCGAAATGTTGTGCATCTTGAGCTCCGATTTTATTGTACCGCAGATTGAGTGTAGTGAGTGTCTGTATGAAAGAGACAGGAGTGAGATGATGGTAAAACATGAAGGAGTGATGATCTCACTGTATTGTTTCGCAATGCTTGATCCAAATATCGTGCACCTTGATCTCCGATTTGATTGACGTTAAGGTCGAGTGTAGTGAGTGTCTATATGAAAGAGACAGGAATGAGATGATGGTAAAACACGAAGGAGTGATGATCTCACTCTATTGTTTCGCAATGCTTGACCCAAATATCGTGCACCTTGATCTCCGATTTGATTGACGTTAAGGTCGAGTGTAGTGAGTGTCTGCATGAAAGATACAGGAATGAACGGATGACGAAGAAGATGATGAGATGTCACCTACGCGGACAAAGGATGGATCTCTGCGTATACATTTGTGTTATTAGTTAGACAAGAAAGTAACGCTTCTGATTTGACCGGTAAGTGTACTGAGTGAATGTGCAAGCTATATGAAGGAGTCTCTGGTAAGTATAGATGTGCATGATGAGTCCCGAGTAGAGAGTGTGTCTCAGAAGATGTATCTTTTTTTGAGAACTGTGAGGCAATTGCTGATGTCAGATGAATGGATTTTGATTGTTGAGTTATAGGACTGGTACTCAAACGTTGAGCTGCATTGTATATTTAATTGCTCAAGATTGATGCATCATCCTAATGCTCGAATGGCTTAAATAGAATGATTATTTGATGTCTAGTGTATTGTTCAGTCTGGATACTAATGTGCTTCGAGATATTTTTTGTACGAAATAACCGATTGGGTCGTTTATTTCAGAGAAACAAATGTATCATCACAAATATAACATCAATTGTTTGCTTTTGATGTCAATTGAGATGACTTGTTTTCCAGTCGGTTTCTTTACATATATGTTAGTTGCACTTGTAGTAAATATTTAGCATATCAGGAAACGTTTGGAAAAGGGAAGAAAAATAATTTAGACTGAAAAAGACGTGGTCACATTCAAGAGCTTTTGTTTATCAGGAGGGGAAAGTAAGGTGTTTAGTGTGGAAAGAAAATAGTATTGGATTTATTTCTTTTGGTTTTCAAAATAATTCACAATTGCAGTTGGTTTGTGAAGCTTCATACTTCGAAAAGTTCAATCATTATTTTGAAGTGACGATGACTGATCATCTGCTTTGAAATCATATACATCGTGTAAGCTGTTAGTTATTGTTTTATGACGCTATTATTGTGTTACTTTACTTTGTTAGAGAAACTAAGAAGATGTAATGATTTACCCGGTATCGTTGGGAAGAATAAATTATTTGGTTGAGACGTTGGCACACATTAATAAAGGATAGATATAAACTTTTGTCATTTAAATGATCCAATATTCGGTAGAGCATTTCGATTGGTAAGTTTTGAAGTGTGAGAGACATTTTCATTGAATATACATAATCAGATGCTTATAATAAGTGAAAATACTGTGAGAATGTATATGAAATCTAAAATTTTTCTTTTTTTCCCAATAAATATGAAATATGCTTACATAGGGAAATTCCCGCTGTTGCAATTACAATAAATACTGCTTGACGAATGGTGAAATAGTAGGAAGATAAACAAAGCCAATATCGGTTATGTAGTAAAGATGGCGGTAAGTATCTTGAGGGTGTTGAGACAAGCTTCCATGACCGGTTTCAACTTCTGCTACTGGACTTGCGAGTTTACATCATTGAAGGCTGTTGAATGCAGATGATTGGATCTGATATGTTTTGACTATATTTTTATCTGAAATATAGAATAATTGTTGGTTTTGTTTTTGTTTGAACAAACAGTAGAAGGATGTCATATTCGTGTGCAATTTGTAGGTGTTTTCAGTTATAGTTCGTTTATGTTGGGTTTCTTGTATTGTTTCTACAAGATAAGAAAATTGACTTAATCAAAACTGGATGATAGAAACATATAGGTGTCTTGTGGTGGTGATTCGTTAATAAGTATTTCTTAGGCCGTTTATTGATAAGTTCATGGGTGTTTGCGCGATGGTTTCGATTTCCAACTATAAATTTGATATCGTTGCATATATGTTCGATGAATGTTTGCTCATACATATGATACATGTCTCGTTTGAAGGATGAAAAACGTTTTTCATGTGTGTAATAAATAATGAGCTTATTTGATGTAGTAACTTCGTCTGTTGGTTTCGATGCAGTTGAATGATTTTGTTTTTCTTATTGTTCGATATATGTTGAATCCTTTTCTTATTTATGTGTGTTCTAGTTTCTACGGGATTCACTTTTTCTGATGTTAATCTTGCGGTAATGTTTTGACGTAATAGTTGATATTGTTTTCGATGATTTAGAAATGATACAAATGACGATTGAGGAATATATGTTTGTAAAAGTTTTCGAAATTGCTTTTCAGTAAATACTGGTGGATAACTAGAATGTGAATGTATATTGAAATAATGAATTTAGAGGTAATTTCGGATAGGTTACTAATTGTACAAAAGGATTAATCTTATATATCGTTGTTCATTCTGGGATGATTTCAATGTTGGTGAATATCGAACAGATCGCGTTAGGGTGTGTAGTATAATATTTCCAAATACATGTCGAGGATGATCGGATAGAAATGGTGTAACATACGGTTTAGCGGCGAGCTTATGATAAACTTCTGTTACGAGATGGTCATTAATATTCTCAACTTTTGGTTTCTTTTTACTTTTTTATTTCTATTAACATAAAGAGCATTAATAATACAACAGAACCCATGTAAACGAAAAAGTATTTAAAAGAACTTTTAATTAATTTACATATTAATTAAGTAGAAAAAATTAACTTTTCAAACTTAATATCACTTTTTCAAATAATATTTTTCAATTTTCTAACTTTCATAATTATTATTAATTACTTTGTCGAACAAACAGTTTTTATAATTAATTTTTGACACTATTTCAATTACTTTAAAGTAATTTTGTTTCATGAAGTCGATGAAATTAATTTTTACTTTTTAAGTATAATTATGTTAATCATTTTTAAATGATGAAGGAAAAAAGAGAATCTTTCTATTGTTCCAATCCAAAAGTTTGTTTTAAATCATTAATTTTTCTAGTATCAATATATCCATCGATCATATTCAATACTTGCAATGCGTCTAATACAGAGTCAACTAATAAATCTTGATCGATATCAATTGCTGATAAATGAATTCGCATTAATGTATAAGCAGATACAATTGATTGTTCTCCATTTTGAACTGCACGACATAGTTCATCAACCATTTTGATACTTTCAAGATCAGACGTTCCATTTGATTGACATATTTCATTAATTTCGTCGATAACAGCATAAAATTCTTTTGAAATTTGATCATACCGTTCTTGAATCTGTTGACATTCTTGTTCAAGTTGAATTTGTTTTTCTTCATAAGATGTTAAACTATCTTTTCCATTTAAAACAGTTTTAACAAATTCAATCAATGATCCACTTTCAATGACATCCGAAAGAAAGTTACTTCGTTCCAGTAATCTATTAATATTTTCTTCAAGAATTTTTCTTCCATGAGTCACGCAAATACTTCGTACTTTCCATGACAATATCGAAAGCGGTGGTCCTTGTTCACGATATTCTCCCATTTTTGTTTTACAATCATTGATTTGTTCATTTAGTTTAGTTACAACTGTTTGGATTTCATCTTTGATCGTTTGCCAACTTTCAGTAACTTTAGATAAAACATCTTTTCCTTGTTGTAATGTGTCTATTATTGTTTGTGTTTGCTCAGATGTGAGAACACTACCTGTTTCGTCTGGATTATTCATTCGTTCCATGAATTTATTAAGATTATTTCGAGCACTTGCTGCAAGATCACCAACATTCATATCTCGAAATTTCTTTGTAAATCGAGAGATTGATCTCTTTTTCTCAGGTAATTGTTCGCGAAATGATTGTATTTTATTTTTGCAACTATTTATCTGTTCCATCATATTCGTTGCTGTTGAATTAGCAGGAACGTTCGTCGACAATTTTTTTACGACTTCAAGTGAACTTGCAAGTGCTTGATCTTTATTGAATTCTGAATGTACTTTTGTTATTAATGCTACTAATCGTAATAAATCAATAGTTCCTTGATTGATTTTGCATTCCGATGTTTTAGCTTTTAATTCTGTTGAAATTTGTGAGAAATGATTTTCTAATTCGTTTCTTTTTTCTAATAAATTTTCAATTCTTTCTCCAGTTGCTTCTAACAATAATTGTGAATGAATTTCAACCAATTGAGATCGTGATGATTCAACGAATGTTTCCAATTGATCGATAAAAACAATATTTAATTCATTACCAAGAGTCATTAAAGTCTGTTGTTCATCTTTATTCATGCCAAATTCCATTACTCGCCAACTTTTTATTACAAATTCTGATAGCAAATTACTTGAATCAATGAAACCAATTTCAATTTGTGTTTTTGTTATTGAATAAGAAGCAGATAATTCTTGTAGAATGGCAATCAGTTTTTCCGGTAACAAATCATTAGCTTTAGCAATCGTTGTTGATAAATCTTTAAATGAAACTAAAGCTGTATCCGGTTGTAGCTGTTGAATCATTGTTGTTACTGTAGTTCGTTCAATAATGGCCATGTTTTTTTATATTATTGAAAAGATCGAACGAACATACACTATATTATATATGCATACATTTCCTTTTCGCCGAGAATATGATTTCTTCTGTACATTTCTTGGAGATTGAATGACGTCATCACTCCCACGTTTTTTTTCCTTTCCTCGACAAAAATCTCAGCAGGAACATGATTCATTCGAAATCGCCGACAATTCTGATTCCTTTTCTCGTTCCTATATAAGCTGCTGCATTTTGAACTTATTGAATAATAACTAACAATGGCTGAAAATCAACAAGTTGCCGTACTCAACACCGATGGTAATGTTCTGATCAGTCTCGATGAGTTAAAAAAAGTGGCCGTCTTAGAACCATTTCTTAATCTATCGAAAACGATTAGTGATGCAACTGGAAATGTTCCACAAAAAGTCAAACCAAATCTACAACGATTATATGTTTCATATACAAATATTAATTTGACAATTAAAGATGGTCTTAGCAGTACATGTGCTACATTAACAAAATATTTGATCAAAGCTAGTGCAGTCATGAAACGTGGCGTCATAACTGCAGATGATAATAAATTTTTAATGGATTTAGGACAGAAGTTAAATTATGATTATGTAGTTGAATTGACAAAATTCATTAATGGAGCACGAGATGATTTAACTGATATTAATTCTGTATTAATGTTAGAAGCAACTGGTGGTGAACTTCAAGGTCTATTAGATAAAATGGTTGTTTTGGAAAAGGAAGTATTGCAATGTTCAAATAATTTGACAGCTAAAGCATCTGAACGAGGTCAAAATCAAGGTCAAATTGATGCTGCAGAATACGAAGCACAAATTTGTGAACAAGCCATTCAAGATTCAGCGAAAGCTAAAGCTTCAATGGAACGAGAAATTGCTAATTTAATTGGCCAACGATCTCATTATGAGAATGAAGTTCAAACGCATCGTGATCATAAATATGAAGAACGAGGTTCATTTTTCGTTTTCTCATGGAAAGTACGAGATGTTCATGTTGACAATGGTGAACGAATTGCCAGAGAAAATCTAAATCGATTATTAAATCGAATTACAGATCTTGAAAATCAAGTTAGAAATTGGTCGGCAAGTGATTTTCAAAAACGAAAACAAACAGCTTTGGAAGCTTTAGGTAACTTAAGAATTGTACGTGATCGATTACGTGAAGAATATGCCGATTTGGAAAAAGCATCCAAAATGGCTGAAGAAAATTTCGATAAAAATTTAAAAGAGATTGAAAGTATTTACGAAAAAAGTGGAACTACAAATGTGGAAAGTATTAAAATGGTCGATACATTAGCACGTAGTATATTGCAAGCTGCTGATGCCCTTTTCGGAGCTTATGCAAGAATTAAAACGCATTTAGAAATGATTTCAATTGATCCTGATATATTATTTGATTCAATGAATGATGCATTACAATTAATTGCTATTGCTGATCAATGTAATGGCACAAATAAGATTCGAGATCTTACACCACGTTTAGCTCTTTGCTAATAAACTTTTCTCTAAATTTAAACTAAACGTTTTTGTGTGTGTGTGTTTGAATTTGACTAATAAATATTCTTTTCTAGATATCATAAAACAATGACTGATGAACAAAAAGTAACAACAATGGTCAGAGATTTGCAGATTGATAATACATTAATAGCATTCCAGAATATATCAAATGTTATTCAAAAAGCTACTGGTTTACTTCCAAAACGAGTTATTCCTATTGTACAACGATTGTGTGATTCTTATTCTAAAACAACAATCGTAGTTAAAGTTGGTTTAGCTGATACTTGTGCTGTTTTATCAAAATTTATTATTAAAAGTTATCGTATTATGCAACGTGGTATCAATGATAAGGATCGAACGGTTTTGATTGCTTTAGCCAATCAATTAAATACAGATATAATTAATAAATTAAAAGCATTTGTTGAATCATCAAGAACAGATTTGCTTGAGATTCATTCCCAGTTACTACTTGAAGCATCTGGTGTTGCAGTTGAAAATCTATTGAAAATGCGGCATGAATTAGAAGTCGATCTCTTACAACGATCGGAAGAATTAGCCAAAAAAGCAGCTGAATGTGCTGTTAACAAAGGTACAATTGCGTCTCTTGCTTTTCAAAAGGAAATATTTGAGAAAACACTCGTAAATTCAATGGGTACAAAAGAAGAAACAATCGATGAAATCAATCGATTAAAAGAATTAATACCTGAATACGAAAATGAGATACAGCAACATCGTGACACTTCGACACAAGAACGTGAATCACTTTGGATATTTTCATGGAAAGTACGAGATATTCATCATGATAATGGTGAACGCATTGCACGAGAAAATTTAAATCGATTAATTGAACGAATTCGTATTCTTGAAGGAATTGTAGGAACTTGGTCGGATATTGATTTAGTCGAACGTGTAGCTGAGATTACAAATGAATTAGCAATTCTTGATACAATGAAAACTCATTTAACAGAAGAATATACATTGATAAAACAATTCTATGATGAAGTCGAAACGAAATTCTATGCTACAATTGAAGAAATCAATCAAATTAGTCAATCAGTTGGAACTGTTGATGTTAACAGTATGAAAATGATTGATGAATTGTGTCGAGCTGTTCAAATTGGACAAGAATCTATTGTATCAGCTTACGGAAAAATGCAAACTCATTTACAAACAATTGATGTCGATGAAGATTTCTTACTTCCTTCTGTACTCGATGCTCTACAATTGATTAATATGGCAGACCCATACATGGGTACAGCTAAAATTCAAAGTATCAGACAAGTTTTAGCAATACAATAGAATATTTTTAATATTATTTTGCTTGAATACAATAAAAAAAAATAGGAAGAAAAAAAAACTAATAACATTGACATGATTGACCTTTTGGACACCAACTACTATTATCAGAACTGCCTTTCTTGCAGGAACCACCTTTTTTACCATTTTTTTTCACGCATAAATCTCTACAATTGTGTACACCATACACCGTACGTAGATATGTTTTCCATGCTGCAATACTAACTGGATCATCACAACCCCAACCTGTATGTTTTTTTATCCAAGCACACATTCCTCCATCTTCACCTTGACCATTAACTTCAACCGTAGTGGTTGCAAGAAGAACTGCTAGTACAACAATGATGAATAAATACTTCATTTCTTTTTATAGTTTTATATTTTTTTGTACGAAATATTCGCACTTTATTTATACCACTATATATATAGTGATTAGAGATAAAATCAATATTTAACAAAGCTTATAAGCTACAAAAATATACCTTTAATCCTTTGTGAAATATTTTACGACGTAATCTGCATAGAATGTTTTCTTTTGTCTTCAACAAGAAAAGATAACACGAACGCTACTTGAACATCTACCTACTGAGATTCTTTTTCAAATTGTTGGTTTTCTTCATCTTCAAGGTTAATCAATGATAGAAATTATTCTCTATGTTAGATTTTTGTTGTGTAGGATTTCGTAGATATCATTACATTGGCGAAAAACCTGAAAAGGATTTATTTGATGTAATATTTTCCAATTATTGAGTGTATTAATAATCCTTCTAGTACATATTGTATAGAGAATGATGCATGTGCATTTTACACTGCTAATTTTTATTTTTAATAAATCACTAATCGCTCATATATACAAGAGACATTCAAAGCAAAAAATAATATCAATCTTCAATCATTTCATGCAATTTTTGAATTGTACAGTCACGTAACGGTTCGAGAACATTTAACGGAATGACAGGATCATTTCCGCCGAACATAATTGTTAATACACCATTAACAGTTTGAAATGTAAAAAATGGCATATATATGAAGACCATATTAAGAATAGGAGTCATTCCTTCAAGTTTCCACGGTCCATATTGTTCACGAAATGGTAAAATACCCCAGCTAGATATACTACAAGTAGCGATATCAGGTGGATTAGATATATCTAACATTTTCGAAAATATTTTCCCACCAAGTATACCAAAAGTAAGAACTTGATTGGCATCAAGACATTTTTTCGTATGATCTCCGAATCGTCTTACAAGATTCCACATATCTACTCGTGTTGTTGGCATGTCTCTCATTAGCATCGTAAAAAACATGACACTTGAGACATGATCACATAAATCATAATTAGACACCGGTGGTATATATCGTCGACGAGGATCAGCTACAATACCTATTTGAAGCGAACTTCTTTCGAGTCGTTCATGTTTTGCTGATTTTGAAAGAGCATATATAATAGCACTAGAAACAGCAGATGTAACGGTAACGCCTTCTTGACGGCATCGATTGACTAATTTTTGTGTTTCTTCTTTGTTCAATATACCATAACAAGCTTCCGAATGACTATGTTCAGGCATTTCATGTAATGTAAAATCAACTTCAGTTAATGGTATTTTTGCTGTTGGTGCTCGATTTGTTGCCATTGTATAGCACATTTGACCCATCAATTTACTAAATGAGAGTATTCGAGTTACTAAAGAGAGACTTCGCTGTATTGCTTTTTCCATAGTTATTGGCCAATCTAATGATTGAGCGAAAAGATTGTCGTCTTCACCAGCTAAAGCAATGAGAAGTTCATGTGCAGCATTACTCAATGATATTGCATCACAAATACTATGTTCACAAATAAATAGAATTTCTCGTGGACTATTATCGTCATTTTCATCTGCTGGATCCTAGATTAATAACCAAATAATAATAATAATAATAGTGAATGAATTTTGTATGTCTTAAAATCTACCTGTAGAAGCCAAAATTCAGCTAATGCTTCACCAATGGTGGGTGCCGATTTTTCTCGTTTTCGCCATTCTTGTTTCCAAAATGTTCGATGATCAGATCGTTGTCGTGGTATTTCGATAATCTTCAGTTGAAGTGTATTATCTTCTTCTAATAAATAACTGTGCACTTTCCGACCATTTCGTTGAAGACGACTTCGTAATGTAGGATGACGTTGTTGTAATTTACTAACTGCTTTCGATAAAGTTTCAAAAGAAATATAGGGTCCTCGAAGATGTAAAACTTCACAAAGTCTTGATGCTCCTTAAAATTTTTGTGATGATTTCATGTAAGCATTTTCCATATCACCCAACAAACGCTGATTTTTTTTCTCAGCCGGTGAACGATCTTTTCGACAGCGAGAAAACATGTTAACTGATAATATTTGCATTTCCTTATCTTCCATGATAGAAGCGTGAAGAACCTTACTAAAGCTTCACAAGATGAGTGACATCTTTCGATACTAGACTTTATTAATTTAGAAAAAGAACTAGATCAGTGCTCACATAATGAAAATGGCCGTTCAAATAATTGTTCATTAGCTTGTGAAATAAAATATTTTCGTTCATTCATCAGTTCTTCACGATATTTCTTTGCTTGACTTAAACTCATTGGAAAATCGACATAATTCATTATTTTATCATTAACTAACGATGGTAGTTGATTAAATGGATGCACTGAACGTACAATACTTGTCAACCAATGCGATTGCTGTGGTGGAACATTTGCAGTTGATAAAATTCGAATCGATGGATCAACTAAGAAAAAAACTAAAATCTTTCGTCGACCTATCTGATTCGGATCTTGTAATTGAAATGGTGCAACACAATGTTGATATATATTTGGAAATACAAGACAACGATCTTCTTGTGTAATAATTTCACCTAATTCTTGATTCAATGATCGTCCACCAAATAGATGAAAAAAATGTGATGCTCTTTCCGAACCATTGTATTCAAAATGTGGTTCATTGATTGCAATTCGAAATTGTAGATTGGATTCTGTTATATTTGAACTATGATAATAATAAATACCTGTTGAAACAATATGTTCATTTTCCATTCCTTCAACATGCCAAACACCACCCTCGTATTCTGGATTCTCTGGTGTTAATATAATATCAGCTAATTTAACAATAACTTGTAATTTTCTTCCACATAAATCAATAGGCGATGTTACTGGTGATGGCATTTCAAAATCTTGAAGTTCAGCTATTGTATTTTCTTCATCATCATCATCATTCTCCTCATCAAATGACCTCGATTCCTTGGATTTTGCATAAAAATCCACATAAATTCGATTTGATTTTTCATTTAATAAATCAGTTAAACATTTATTAAATAACGGTATAAAACGTTGAAATATTTGTTCAATGACTAAATATAAATCTTTGTGTTCAATTGGATGTAAATTATTAATATAGGATTCAATTTGAACTTGACCCTCTTTTGATACATTAAATTCAGCTGGTAACCATTGATAGATATTCGATTTCATGTAATCTGGTGTTGTTTTTTGTCGTTTATCTTCTTGAAAGAAATCGACGATAAAACCACTACCAATCGATTCAAGAGCATTATCAAGATGAATCGTATCATTACTAATTCTTGTTATTTCATTAACATAAGCGAATAATGATGGATGAACTAAATCGAGAACCTGTTGATTCGTACCGGGATGCCAATCTTTATCATTTTCTGGTATATCTTCTAATTTCTTCACAGATTTGATCAATGATTGTTTAATATCATTTGATATTAATTCATCACTTTGCCATACGCCATCAACAGTTGACATTTCAATAGATCCATCTCGAATTGAATTATAATATTCTAATTCAGCTAGAACATAATCAATTTGTTTTTCTGAAAGATATTCTTGTTCCAGAGCTTCTTGTTTCCATTTCTTTCGAATTTTTTTATCATTCATTTTTTCAAACCATTTTGGTTTCGATCGAATTACACCGCTTAAATTCATCATATATAATTCAACTTGTGTTTTAGCTTCATTTTCTGTGCCAAAATCAACTTCATGAAAAGGACTACGAAATTCTTCCAAATCAGGATTTTGACTTGATAAATCAATTGTTGAGATCTGTTCGATCTCATCTGAAACGTATGATCTTTTATTTGAAGCCATTCGTCACAATATATTCTATTCTATTCAACATCTTCAAAAAATATATATATACTCTGTAATTACGCCACGTGTTGAAAGTACACAAATATTTATTTAGATTCTTTTCTTTTTACTAGACAAGATTTTGAAAAAAAGAAAATGTTTGTTTCTTTTTACTGATACGATGCCCAAGAATAATATTTCTTTTGATAATCTAATTGATACACTTGTTCGGTACCATTCATGGAAATAAGTTGGCCTGTATCACCATCAAGTAGGACGACTTTTGGCAATCCATCAACTCGAAACATTTTCATTAAATCTCCACGTTTTTGCCAATCTCTATAGTCCAATGCGAGCCATGGCATTGTTTGAAATGATTGATGAAATGATTGTTCATCAGTATCGGAACTAATATAAATAACTTGAACTTGTTTGCCAGGCTGAAGTTCTCGATAATTTTCAGCTAATAAAGATGTAAACATACTGCATGATGGGCAACTACAAAAAAAAAGACAAAATAAATTAAATAACATTCAAATTATTACTATTTAGCACTGAAATAAAGAGCAAATACTTGACCACGATATCTCATATCATATAGATTGACATCGGCATATGATCTGTCGTGAATACGTCCATTGAATAATCTTGCAACGCCAGCCATTGTATTCTACGATTGTAGCTGCCTATCAAGGTAGAAAAAATACACAAATACAATAATAAAACATACCTTTCTCTTTCTTATCCTTGTACTATATTTATTATTTGAATAGCTATCGAACCGTAACGAGAGAAAAAACCGCACCAATATTCGTTGAATGAAAGTGAAGCACGTTGAAAAATTATGGACAGTTATTGTTATACAGTCATCCTTGACATGTACGATCGAGTATTGCTGATGAGTCAGTATTTGGATATACAGTCAACAAAAAATTGAACGCAATTTGACCTATTTAAATGTGTGAAATCTCATCTTCGGATTATATTTATTACGAGCGAAACATTGAGCTGCTGTCTTATCGCACACACAAGCATTGTATCTTCCGGGCGTTCGATTAAACATTTTGTTGCAATCGTAATTGTTAATCAGGTAATATGATGCTGACGAACCCCAGCCTTGATAGCATTTATCATGAGCTTTACAACATGCATCAATAGCATCCATAACAGTTGCCTTTTTATTACCACTTCCACACCTAGAATTTAAAAAAACATGATAGAATGTCAAAAAGAAACGAATTTCAATTTTCATACCAGCATCCATAGTTAACGATATATGAGAGTGTGAGTGTATGTTCTTGCAGCATGATGGTACGGTGTATACCCACACCCTCACATAACGTGCCTTTCTCTTTATTCACCACAGTTTATATAGGGATGGTTACACATGAGAGAGATCTAGTGCAACGATACAATCGTAAGTTCATAAATAGAACAACATCTTACAGTATACGAAATATCTCGTTTAGAAAAGGATCGATCAGAAATTTCTGATACTGAAGACAAGTCTAATGATCTTCTTGCTGATCTTCGTGATTATCGTTATGGTTATGCTCGGGAATTGCTTAGTAATCTTTGTCTAATTGCACGTTCATATCGAATTATATCAGAAATATTAAAGAAGATTAAACTGAGATGAAGTTCTTGTTGACAAAAGTATCCAATAGTCTATTCCAATAATTGAATTTCTTTGATATTTGTTAATGACATTGATGATTACTTTGTGATTTTGCGAAACATTGCAATTTGCAATTGTTTGAAAAGTAAAGAAAGTTTGATGACTTGTAATATTTTCATATTCTTCGATATAAACGAAATAATACTGTGATCGAACAGCAATACTATAGATATACGCATCTGAATAGAAATAATTTGCTAGATGAATTTTTTGTTGCACATTTATATATAGATTTTTAAAAAAAGTAGGTCATGCTTAATTATGTAGCTTTTAATTGAGTGTGTATTAGTATTTGACTTTTTTCTTCTTTATTAATTTATTTGGCAGACAATTAGAAAGCAAATAAAATCGTTCAACTCACTGGAAATCAAGTGAAAGTACCGTATTATATTTTAGAGCGTCAGTAAACTCCTTCAAACCATTAGCACTGATTCCATTCCTACGAAGTTTCAGTATTTTTAGTGTCTATAAATGTTTAATATTGTAATTTGATTAGACACGTTGAAACTATGCTAATACATACTACATTATTTGTTAGTGCCGAAGCAAGATCTTTTAGACCAGCATCGCCAATCATATTCTTCTCCAAACATAGTCTTGTTAATATCTGTAAAGAGAAAATGATATATTTAAAAAAGGAAAAAAGCGAATAATTTACTGAATTTCTTTTTAGCATATTAGCTAAATAGATTGTCTTTTCAGATGTAATATGATTATTTATTAAAGTCAATGAAGTGATGGTCTACAAATATTACGCTAGAGTAACTATTGTTTCTGGATACGTATATTACTGGATGATATGATAAAGCATGGCAAAGGTATATAAGCCCGTCTTCAGCAATAACCCAATCGATTAGTTCCAACGTTGTTATTGTCTAATTATAGATTGAAAAAGTATTTTGACTAATAATAATAAGTTACTTGATTAGTTTGTATCATATAAACTAAGTCAATACACAAGCGACGCTTGAATGAGCAATTCTGGCCTAAGCGCAATGATTCTAGTGTCTATTTACGAAAAAAAACATAATAACTGTGTGTGACATGAAATGAAATTAGTGTTAACTGTATTTTTTTTTAATGCATTCATCAAATATGTAATTCCCACTGGTCCAATTTTAGCAGCAGGTACACTCAATGTTTTGAGTGTCTACTTCGAAATGGAAAGAAAATTGTATATCGACAAAGTAAACTACTGTATTGTCGTGTAAAGCATCGGCAATTTGTTGTGTACCGGCTGGTCCGAAACTTTTGTATGGTGAAAGTTCCAGTTTCAGTTCAGTTAATGTCTACGATGTGCTTTTGTTGAATATTTTCTCAATAACAAAATATGTTACTGTATTAAAACGTATCATATGTGCCACTTTCAGAGCTTTTAGGTAAGTATCTAAATTTCCTTTTTCATCCGGATAAGATGGTAACTAAACAATGAAAAAAGAGAATATTTTCATTAACTAAAGAACCATATTACTTTGCTATTATGTAAAATAGAAGCCATATTGTCTGATTCAAGACGTGATTTTACTAAAAAATATGAGTTGCCAAGAATAAATCCAGTTAGTGTTTGTGTCTAGATAAAAAAAAACTAGCCATAATGCATAATAATTAATTGAAAGTAAAAACTTCTTTTGCGCTTAAAGCACTAATTAGAAAATTAACTCCTGTAATCCCAATATCATTATCAGTAAGATCGAGAAACTCTAATGTCTACAAGAAAATCATAAAATGTTCATAAAATCAATATTATAAGAATTAAAATCACAGTATTCTTTCGCAGAACATCAGCAATGAGTTTAGCTCCGCCATCACGGATATTCATTCTCGATAAACTGATCTTTGTTATTAACTGCAAATAGATGAGTCAATGTATATCAATTGAACATAATATTACTGATGAGTTTCTCATGGTTATGTGGGGCTTAAGAGGTTCCACGTATCCAGACTTGCTTAGGAATGATGTTAATTTAATAGGAGTCTATGTACAAAGGAATATAATCATAAAAACTAAGCAACATGATATTAACGAAAGAACTACCGTATTAAATTCTAATTCATTAAGTAGATATTCTGCGCCACGAGTGCCGATTTTATTTTTGTTAAGATCAAGCGTTGTAATAGTCTACATACAATTATTCAATGAGGAGGACGTATAGAAATGATAATTACTGTGTTATTTCGTAGAGCTGTAGCAAGAGAGAGTGCACCATCATCTTGAATATTATTTCCTGCCATGCTAATTTTTTCGAGAGTCACAGTATTATTCTGTAATAATTGAGATAAATATTTCGCTCCAGCATCTCCAATTTCATTTTTATCGATATTTATTTCCTTCAATGTCTAAATAAAAGAAATCCTTGTGTTATATGTCAAAATACAATTATATTACTGTATTTTTCTGTAGAGCTTCACAAATTGATTGCATTCCATTATCTCCTATTGTATTATATGCCAAATTCACCATAGTAAGTGCCTATGTATTAATAACAAAAGTAGAATAAAGACAAAACCGTAGTAACTAACTGTATTGTTTTCCAATAGACGAGCTATAAAATGGGCTCCTTTTTCTTTGATATAACAGCTATCAATAGTTAATTTAGTAAGTACATTATTATTTTGCAATGATTGTACGATATAGCGAATACCAGTGTCTGTAATTTTATTTCGACCAAGATTCAATTCTTTAAGCGTCTATATATTACTATTGAATATTAAATGTATAAGATTTAAAATGAATTACCATATTATTTTCGAGAAAAATTGATACATATCGTGCACCTTCTTCACCAATATATGTATCAGATAGATTCAGTTCAACAAGTGTCTATCAGTCTTAAGGGTATTGCATATGTTAAAAATATCGGAATTACTGTGCTATTTTTAATTACATCAACGATCAACTGTATGCCAGTATTTTCTATTCGATTTATGCTTAGATCCAATTTGACAAGAGTCTATATTTTGAGAAAGGAAAAAAAATCTGAACTAGCACGAGAAATAAATTTAAATTACTTGATTATTTTTTAATGCATGAGTCAAATATTTCACACTTACGAGATTATCACATGACCGATGCAGATCCAGTATAGAAAGTGTCTAAATCGAATGAATCAGATTAAATTTCAATTCAGTCTTCTTTTACATCGCATTGGACAATATCAATTCGTTGATATTCTTTTCGCTTGGTCATATAATAGTTATCTTGTTTCAATAGAATTCCATTAAATGATGAATATCGAAGAGAATACGTATTAGCACTTGCTATCGTATAGAGTAGAAGCTTTGCCTGTGATTTAATTATGTATTCACAAACGACATTCCAATGTTTTTCATTGAGCCAAAATGATTGTTGAAATGGTAGGACGAATAACTCAAGATTAATCATATCGTCAAGTGAATATTTATAGGAAATCGAAAATTCCAATTTATCGAGAAAATTCAATTGAATTCGAACAAACTTTTCCCAATCGTAAATATCAGCAATAGACTGGCATGTTTTATCATGAAAAGCTAGTGTTAAATTACGAAGTGCAGGTGTTTTTGAAACTACTAATTTGATATGTTCTGTTGATAATAAACACTGTTCAATTGTTAGACTAGTTAACGGTGACGTAAATGAAACATTAGACATCTTCTCATTGTCTAGGATAATTTTCTTTAATCGTAATGTATTTAGATAAGGTAATTTCTGAAGAACGACAGCATATTCACTATAAAGACAACTATTCATTGCCAGATAAGTTAATTTATAGTCGGAAGGCCATGGCATATTTTTGAGTTTATAATCTAAGTTATTCCAAGATAATTTCTGAAGATTTAATTTTAGAATTATTACTGGAATAACAGAATACGAAAATTCACTAGGTTTCTGTGGTAAATTAATGGTAAGTGATATTGGTTGTATCCCATTTAAATTTTTCAAAAACCATTCCAAATCAGAATCGTATTCGGTACTCAATAACAAATGTCGAACTTGTGTAAATCCAGCAATTTTAGATAGACAATATTTCAGATCAGGTTTACATTTGTAATCGAGAGAATCCGATATCTCGATAGAAGTAATTACATCCGAAGGAATCAGACGAAAAATTGGCTTCAATGCCTTGCAATTTCCTGAAGTAATTTCAAGTTTAATTTCATTATATTGATAAGCAATAGCACGAAGTCTTTTGCATACACGACCAATGTTATATAGAATTGTTACAGAATCACAATATTGAAAAATATGTTGAAGTATTTCAACGGGCAGATTTGATAAATAATCTTCTGTCATGAAAATCAATAATAAATCGATCTAAAACAAACGTGTTATTTCAACTGAATATATCAACCTATTTACTCTGTTTTTATATTATACATGTGACACAATGAGAAATGGGTTTTTTTATTCTTCTTATCAGTTGTTTTATTATATAAAAGAATAAATGCGAATAAAATAAAAGTGTCTTTATATTTCGAAGTTCAAATTTGACATGCTCGTTTATAGTGTGTCAACACTCATCAAAGAAAAGAAAAGAATCAATAGAAAAAGAAATCTATGTAAATATACTGTCTTCATTGTGCAATCAAACGAAAAAAAAACTCTAATTCTATACTTGTAGCACATACAAAGAGAAATTCAATATAGCATTAGAAGATCGTGACAGAAACATAAATACCAGATCCAGTGCCACCTTGTTTTAGCCAAAAACTTATGGAATAAGGATTCCCTACTATAACTGAAAATGATTGACTGACTTGATCAGCAACATTTAAACATCCATCAGACAAACAATAAGTTCCCGTACGACATGATGTGCTACGTATTTTAGCACCAGTTGCACCACCGCCGCAAGCTCCATTTGGTGTAGACACTATCCAATTAGGAGAAAGAGTGCCTGATTCAAAACCTCCATCCGATAACATTTCATTAGTTCCGTCAGATACAGAAATATCATCCAGAAGCCATAGGCTAGGATTATTTCGAAATTGAAATGCAAGAGTAACTGAACCATTATTAGAGGCTACCCATGAAAAATAATAACAAGTATAAGTATTAATACCAGTTGTTGCTGAATAGACACTACTAGAATTTCCGATTGATGTAGGAGTACCACAAGGATTTGGAGTAGTAATTACTATTAAAATAATAATCACAATTTTTAAATAATAAACAAAAATAGCTCACTTGTTGTCGACGTAGTAGAAATACTACTTGTAGATAATAGTGCTGTAGTACTAGTATTAATTATAGTCGCTGCTATTGTTGTAATTGTAGTGACTCTAGTTTTATTGGTTATAGAAAGACCAACAGCTAAAGCAGCAAGACCAATCAACAATAATAAACCCAGAAATATTGACATAATGATACAACATGTTGAATAAACAGGACAACAGCAACGACGACGTTTACGGTTATCGTTAGTTCTTTTTGTATTTGTAATTGATTGACTAAAATCAAATCTATTTTCTTTTAATTGTTGTTGATTTGATATTATATTATTCATAGGAGAAATTAAATTCGATTTTTTCCAGTTTATTGAATTGAATGAATTTGTCTAAAACTAAGAAAATTAATTATGACTGTATTATTTAAAAAAAAAACTAATATACGTTCGATGAACACATCGATTTGTAATACATTTGTTGTAATCTATTTTTATGTAATCCAAATATTTTCCTTTCTTTGGTATGTTTTTGTTGAATGATATCTGTTGAAAACGGTTCATTTGTATGAAAAGTTGATACCGAAAATTCATTTCGATGTGTATATGCTGTGCCTTGTGTTGGTATCCTTTTCACATGAGTTACGGTTACTGATTTCTTGAAATAGAAATCTTAAAACAAAATTTTCTTTATTATTTTTTTTACTTTTCGCTGATTTTGTATTGTATTCATGCGTATTTCGTTATAACCAAAATGTCAAGTTTCAGGAATGAAATGGTGCGCACACTATAATGAATGTCCTTTCTTGTACTTTTTTTTTATATGAATAAAATTCATTATATTTTTCATTAGAAAAGGTTTCGCGAAACATTGATTATTTCATACACAAATAGAAATTTTTAACAAAAGCAGTAGTGTCTTATTTGAAACTTGAATTCAAATTTCAAACTACTATTCCCATTCCCTAATTTGAACTCTTCAAACTTCAAATTTCAAATTACTCACTTTTTCGATTACGCCTACCGTGTACACAGGTCCGCCTTCACCCTCAATTTGAAAAGTTTAAGTTAGGAAATACTAATTTGAAATTTGAAGTTTGAATTCAAGTTTCAAGTATGACATGTATGCGAGTAAATACCATTAGTCTGAAAGTATTTTTCATTTTGTACATATTTCAGAAAGAAAAAAAAAACACATAATTTATTTGACTATGCCGACCAGAAACACGACCGATTACATCACATTTTGTGAACTATTGAAAGGTATTTTAATAGGACTACTTGGAGCAGGAATGGTTGTAGCGATGGCTATTCCAATTAGTATTGCTCTTGAACCAACAACAACAACAACAACAACTGAAATGACAACTACATCAACATCATCAGTAATCACAACTGTTCTTATTACTAATGCAACAACTACAACCATAACGACCACAATAACTACTACAAATAGTCGATCATCTTGCATTTTTCCATGTACATGTGCTGGTATTTCACCATACACTTTGTGGCAACCATATTCTACTTATAATGGAATGTATATGACGATCAATACAACCAATTGTTATTTCAATCAAACACCTCTCTATTTTACTAGCACAGCTGGAATTAGTTCACATTCAGGTTTATCAGGTATAGGTTCCATCTATGGACCTTCAAGCACTTCTTTTACAGTATATGTACTCAGTCTCGTTGGTTGGAATACATCAACTTTAATGAATCTTGCTACAAATAATACATGGAATGTAAATTGGTACGGGCTATATTACTAAAATCAGACTCGAATTCATGATAGAACAAATATAGAAAACGACTTTTTGTTCTCAAAATATGTATTAATGTAAAATAATCGAAAGTTTCATGGTGAAATTTTTAAAACAACATTCAATCTTTGCGTTGAATTTAAGAACATATTCGATGGAGACTGCGATGATTTGAAATCATCGGTTGCTTGTGTCTGTTCATGATACGAAGGAATAATTTCATTATCAGTGGGAATTTTTAATTGAGCGGTTGTGTGATCATTTTCTTACGACATTTGTGTCGTACCAAACGAACAGGTACATGTTTAATTTTATCCTTATTCGGATCGTGCAATTAGATGTCAAATGAAAAATGATTACCACGTTTAAGTTGATCTTGAGCAAGATCTCACTATTGAGAGTAAATTCTGATTAAAAAATAAAAATAATAGAGTGTCAATTTTCTCACATCTTTCTCTCGTTCTGCAAAGAGAAAACAGAAAAAGTAACTAGAATTCCACTCGAGACAAAGCCGAGTAGATAAGGCGGCTGACTGCAAGAGCTTGCGGGTTGGGTTGCAGGAAAATGACTGGGTTATCCAATAAAATAGAATCGTGTTTCAATAAATACAATAGAAAATTGCTTTGTTTCTATTGAAAAAATGTATTGATTAGTAAACTTCCCTAATGTGTAAGTAACAGACAAATAGAGTTAGAATATTAGTCAAAGACATAAGTTGTGCTTTTTTTCTAATCCTGTCGACCATTCGAAGAATAAGTTTTACAAAAGATCTCAAACAACCAATACTTAATCTCTTTTTTTCTGAAAGACTCTACAGTAGATAAACTTGAATTTCAACAAATTTAATTAAATCGTGTATGCACAAAGCATGTGATGTATCAATGGTCAATTGAAAATGAGTCATATATGACCATATAAGGCAAAACTATAGTATTTTAATTAGTCATTTTGTATATCTTATATCTCCCGAACGATCTTGAATTTCGAAAAACAGATTTCAGATGTGAACTCGTCAGATTATAAGGATTCTAACTATCTTTTTCTTTCTTCAAAATAATGGAGAATTACTTAGAACTTTTTATTGACTTGAAATATGACTCATGCGTCCGTAGGAAGAAGAAGAAGAATTTTGCTAGGCAACTAAGCAAGTTAAAAGCAATAAGTCGTCTTGCTGCAATAAACTGCAGTCTGCCGCCTTAATAATCCATATACATATATACACAAGATGTCGTTAAACAGTACAGAAAATATAAGGGCTGAGAAAATAAATCATGCCACCAATCTTTTGACCAATAAATTATCATCATTAGTCATTGGATTTCATATTTCGTCATTTGTTTAACTGGAGAATTTTTTTTTGACTGTTTCTCCAGTACGAATTACATCCAAACGGTTAATATATAAGACATGATTTTCATTCAGTTCATTCACTTATTTTTTTCGCCATGGGCGCTCCGTATCTCAGCACTTTCATATTTTCGTTTTTGTTTGCAAAAACAAATCCATTTAAATCAGTCAACTTAACGAACAAGAACATTATCATTGATGGTTACTCATTATTTTATTTTACCTATTACATGATATTACAAGAGGACAAGGACAAAGATTTACCTGATCGAATAACAGCAGTTAAATTTGCATATGATAGTCTTTCGAAGAGTTTTCGAGAATATTTACAAAAATTTCAAGAAAAATGTGCAAATGTTTGCATCGTATTTGATGGCAACTATGAACCAAAGAAACATCAAAGACCTGATCCACAACGAGCTAGTAGCATTCGATTTAATAAAGGCCGTTGTCGTTTGCCACCTCTTTTACATGATCAACTTATGAGCATTGCACGTGATCTTGGTATTAAAGTTCATATCGCACCTGACGAAGCAGATCCAGTAATCGTTCAAATGGCAAGAAAATATGATGCGTACATTGTTGCACGTGACACAGATTATTTTCTTTATGGAGAAACAAAAGGCTATGTTCCATTGAATACATTAGATTTGCCAACACTTAACGCAAGATATTATCATATGGAAGATGTTTTTCAAAAAATGACTCAAGAAGGTGTAGCACTATGGGCAACAACCATCATTTATGATTTCATTAAGTTCGATGTTCTCGAGGTAATTATAAAATTTTCATCATTGAATAAAAAATTTAAATGTTTATACTATGTTGATTTTAGAAAAATTTTCAAATGAAAAAAGCACATGATGCACAAGATTTTCGTCGTTGGCTTAGTATTTCAGAGTCCGATGATGAAAAATGTCAACGAATAAGATGCTTATATAATATGCTTCGTTATATACAGGAAGTCGGACATGATGAAGCATATACTAAAATTTTTGACTTAGTTCCCGACGAGCATATAGATTTATTCCGAGAATCAATAGAAAATTACATTAATATTCCATCATTCTCACAAAAATTAACACGAAATGAAAACAAAATGCATTCATATTTAAGCGAAATGTGTGAATGTGGAAAACTTGACCCCGATGTAACCGATATTCTTTTTCGTCGACATATTCTCTATCTTTGGAAAGGAACGAATCCAATTCATCTTCAACTATTGCTACCAATGTGTTCTATACTAATCAAATGGGATTATTCAACATCAAGAAAGAGAGATCGTTCCTCTGCACTCACTTTCAATGGACAGACATACGATCCACTTGAACTTCATAATTCTGACAATTTGCCAACACTAGATGAATTATGTCATTTGGACTCAACAAGAGCAAAAAAACTTGTTCGAAATTGTGTTGATTTGGCTCTCGGATCCGAAGAACAATTTCAATGGAATGAGATTCATGATGACTACAAACTTCCATTATCAATTTTGAAACTTTGGTTACACAAAAAGTCAGATCGCACCAAATCATTAGAAGTGACTCTAATGGCATTGATCATTTCGTTTTTAAAATATATGCTTCTCAATACGTACGGTGAAACGAAAGGTAAACATGATGAAATGATTTCAGAAAGAATACCAATAGCTGAAACATTACCAAAAAAACCGTATCGTCAATATTCGTATAAAGATTTACGAAGTTATATTTCACTTGAGAAATGTGCTCATCTACGAAAAGATATAAAAAACTATGCAAAACTCGTTTTGTCAGATGAAACAATTGAAAAAGAAATAGAAGAATGTCAACAATTCTATAAAGAATTAACAATCATCAATCAATTTTTCAAGCAACCATTTCATATGCCACGACCAGATTTGTACTTCAATCGACTCACTCATCGTCTGGCTGTTACTTTAAATCAATCGAAAAACTTTCGAAAAGATATTCGAACACTTTTCTCTGAATATCCTTTGCTAACTGAATTTATCGACGAACTTCATGATTTTTTTATAGCAAACGTGCCTTCTCATGCTGAATAAATTTCTTTCTTATCTTCATTAAATATATAAAACAAGTATATTCTTCCTAGTTGAAATAAACGATGCGAAGAACAAGCTTATCACTAGATGAAGAATCTGTGCCACATAATTTTACATTTAACATCAGCAAAGTTAACATTGCCGATTGTTGTTTCACAACAACGACAACAATTATTCAGTCGAGTTAGTTCTCAATTAGTTACATAACTCACAGATAAGCAAACATTTTTCAAACGTCAATCAACTCTTAAATCACCAAAAACAAATCAAATCATACAAACACCATTTCCACCATCTGCTAAAAATCGCCCAGAAAATGTCGATATTGACATCGAACAATTAAAAAGTTGGTAATGGTCGATTGGTCTATCGTATTGCTGGAACATTTATTATACTACCAGAAAAAGCTATTATCAACTAAATAATTTTCGAATAAAATTTGATTTTAATTGAGTTTCATAGTATTGCAATGAATAATGAGAGATAAGATTCGTTTCGTTCTACATGAAATAAAATATACAAATCACGTAGAGAAAAAAAAAGAATATAACGTGCGCGCTGAATATATTATCGAGATAAGTAATAACGGTATAATAATATTCGATTCTATTGTATTGCTTAATCTACTTTAGAATATTGAAACTTTGGTCATGCGTTCGTTTTAGATAATAAAAAATTCAAAACAAATGATAGCAGTTAAACAGCTTGATCAAATAAATACAAATTTAGATTTCGAGATAATCAACCAATTAAATCCAAGAAAACCTGCTGCATTTCAATTGACAAACTGTACGCAACCGAATGAAGTCATTGAATTATTACTAACGCATATGTGCATTGAAATCACTAAATAATCTTTCACATCAACCAAACTCATCGATTGAATCAAAAAGAGAAGACATCATTGCATTATTAAATAATTCAAATTTATTTTGTGCTGAAAAAGAAATTCTCTCGAATGATTATATTGAATGGTCTATAACCAGTGGAAATTTAACAAAAAAACGTCAACATTTTCGTGAACTAATTAGTTTATATAAAACTTTCGATGTTCGACATCCTTCAATTACAATACAAATCATTGAAATAATTCAATATTATATTAAAGAATATTTATTTCAACAAGAAAAATTTTCAATTGATTATATCAAGAGATTAGAAGAATATTTTCAAGAAGCATTGAGAAAACAGGATTATTTTCTTTATTTTGTTAAAGCATATACAATGACAGGAAATTTTCACTCTGCTTTAAATAAACATTTAGCTTTGTATATCGTTGATTATTTTGATCCACCAACTTACATTTCTCAACCAGGAAAATATCGTTTAATTAATTGTTTAGCTCATATTACTGGACTTTCACTTAATTATCCTCATATACATCGATATCAATACAGAGGTATTACTTATCGAGGATTGATTATAAATAAAAAAGATTTTAGAATGTTATTCAATTGGAAATTTCATATTAAATCGATCATTTGTGTCAACATCAAAAGATCGATCGGTCGCCATTGTATTTTCTGCTTTTGAACAAGAAAATGATTTAACTAAAAGCTGTGTTTTACTCAAATATAAAATCGAATCAAATGCGACTGGTCTCGACATCGAACGGATCTCATTGATTAAAGAGGAAAAAGAAGTGATTATTTTACCATTTTCTGTTTTTCAAGTTAAACAAAGAAAAGAAATTCGTTCAAACAAATCTTCACAAATCTTACATGAAATTCATTTAGATGAATGTCAAGGTAATTAAACAAAAAAGAATATTTCTCATAATCCTTTTCGATTGTTTTCAAGATCAACAATCAATAGACAACTACAGAAGCATTTTGAAATCAAAATATTTCTATATCTTTATTGTATTATTCATCATAATTAGTAGTGTATTTCTAATAGCTACCTATAATATTGTCAAATCAAAAAAGCACAAAGTAAATCAATTTACATATCTATTAGTAAACTTTATCGTTGTTTTTTTTTGTTCAAAGAACACCGAACGTTTACTCAATGGAAACAACATGCTATCACGATTGCTGGAGGAAACGGAAGAGGAGATAATTTGAATAAATTATGGCATCCTCATGGAATTTATATTTATGATCAAATGCAAGTCATTTATATAGCTGATTCTTATAATCATCGTATTCTTGCATGGATTTTTGGTGAAGATAGAGGTATTGTTGTCGCTGGAGATTATCGCCAAGGCAATAAAATCAATCAATTGTATTGGCCAACTGATGTAGTTTTGGATGAAAACAATAGTTCACTAATTATTTGTGATTGGGGAAATAAAAGAATCGTTCAATGGTCATTAGAAAGTCAACAAGACATACAAATTCTCATGAAGAATATTTCATGTTACGGATTAATAATGAATCGCAACAATGGAGACTTATTTATTTCCGATCGTGAGAGACATGAAGTGAAAACGATGGAGAAAAGATGAAAAAGAAGGAGGAGAAACAATTGTTGCAGGTGGAAATGGAATCGGAGATCAACTCAATCAACTCGATTATCCGACATTTCTCTTCGTTGATAGAGAAGAAACAGTTTACGTTTCAGATTGTTCAAATCATCGTGTGATGAAATGGTTGAAAGGTGCACAAGAAGGCATTATTGTTGCTGGTGGACTAGGCGGAGGAAATAATTCAAATCAATTATCTTATCCACAAGGATTATTTATCAATGAAATCGGAGATGTTTATGTAGCTGATTATGATAATCATCGAATTATGTGTTGGCCATTGGGATCTCAAGAAGGTCATACTGTTGTTGGTGGAAATGGCAATGGACACAAATCAAATCAGTTAATTAATCCAATAAGTTTTTCATTCGATCATCATAATAATCTTTATTTTACTGATGTTGGCAATAGTCGAATTCAACAATTTGAACTTGATCGCCCAAATCCGACATTTTCTTGAATAAAACAAACTGTACTGAGAGAATGTATATGTTTTTAGATAAAATAATATAATCACCCGTTCTTTTAGTTTCAAATACTGATAAGATTCATGATATACATGTACATTAAAGCACAATAGAATGGTCATCGACGAAATTCGAAAATACAATAGTGTAAGCACATTTTTTAACGATTGTGAACAGAGTTGTCAAATCGAAATTTCAGGAATCAGGCGTTTTTTATTTTGAAGTTTACAAGTTATTAGAATTATGATAAGAGACACAATAGGAAAGTTCTCTCATTGTGCAATTAATATTACACCTTTCATTGATGATCCATCATTTAATTGTTAAATCTTTTATCATAGATCACTAAAATATAATCACTCACAATCAAACAATCTACAGTTTATTCAATGGATCAACTGACTCTGGATATACATCATCGGAATGTTGAATGCTTTGAGACGTAGTTCAGAAGGTTGCTGATAGTACAATTGTACGTTTGTGAAGTAATCTGATGTTTTTCCAATACGCATACTAAATGGGGTATTTCAAAATGTAACATTCAAAACACTCTTTTTAGATTTCATATACTATTATAATTACGCTTTTCTATGATACTGATAAGGGAGTTTATTATTAGAGAAAACGCCTTTTTGCATATTATTTTTGGGTTATGGAAAGGGTTCTAGAATTGATCACCAACGGTTTCTAAGGATATTTTATACGTTGCATTTTTATAAACCCTTTAAGGGTTACTTAGAATGTTCGCTTGCCACGCTAATTTATTCAAATCAACTCACGCTTATATACAATCATAAGGGAAGGAGAAAACACACGATCATAGAAAACATCACGAGTGATATTTCTACCTAGATGGGGCGAAAGGGAATAGTCAAACAGTAGGAGAAACGAACAAATGACGTCATAGAGAAAGAGAAAGGGTATACTTTCGTTCTCCTAACATTGTTGATGATTCTGCTTTTTTTTTCTCTCACTGTATGAAAGTTGGGTTTTTCTTTGGGTTTTTTTTTGTATTGGTTTTTTCTATGAATGATTCAGAGGGAAAAAAGAGAGATATAAAATAAATATCTAACTCGTGTGAATAATAAAAAGTTATTACAATTTTACTTGTGAGAGTATTTGGTGAAACAATCAACAAACTGGATAATCAAAAAAAGATGCGATTTCGTCAATATTGTGTGAGTATCATTCAATAAAGTTGTATATGTAAACACAAAGTACAATTAGATTTCATCATATATAAATATCTAACCACCATATAGTTATTTATGCTTATTTTTGAAACGAATAGTTGTGAATATTATATTTTATTCTTTTAGACGCCAATAGATGATGAACATATGAATAATCTGTGGAAGTTCTCATCACTAAAGATGAAGACGGCCATTCAACAACTTCTAAATAAGATTTATTCTGATCTTTGCTTTGAAGATCTATATAGGATCGCCTATACAATGGTTCTTCATAAACACGGAGAGAAGCTCTATTTAGGTACTAAAGAAGTAATTCAGGACCATCTCATTCAAAAAGTATGCTACATTACTACTGCTCTGCTTTTTAAAGTATTCTTCTCCATTTTTTTTAATAGACAAGGCAACAGATTGTGGAAGCATCCTCAGAGCAGTTTTTGACTCAACTGACACATATATAGGACGATTATCGCAAAGCAATTATTATGACTCGTTGTATTCTATTGTACATGGATCAAGTCTATGTTCCTGAACAAGGACTCGAGCCTATATACAACATGGGTCTTATCCTGTTCCGTGATAATATTGTTCGATACCCAATCATTCGTGAACGTCTTTATCACACATTCTTGGAAATAGTTAAGTATGAGCAATATAATAATATCGTATATAAAACCACCTGGGGAGATATCTATAAAATGTTAATAATTTTGGGTATGGATACTCGTTCTGTCTATGAAGATGATTTCGAAACACCGTTTTTACAAAAATTGATTGAACATTATGAAAATGAAAGGCAGACATTACTAGTTGAAAATGGTAATATATTCGAATATATTCGTAAAATATCAACGCTACTGGATGGAATAAGTCAATGGACCATTGATTGTTCTGATCAGTTAATAACAGAACGTATTACTGGAAAACTCAAAAATGAGTTCATTACAAAACATGCTGATACTATCATAACTATGTTAGAGCAAAGTACTGTCAACATGCTTACATCGAATAAATATGATGGATTGGAAATTATCTATAAACACTTGAAACATATTCCCAATGGTTATTCAGCTATTTCTAATGGTATCATCAATTATTTGCATGAACAAGCAAGAGTATTGTTTGAAACCAATGAAGAACACAATTGGAATGTTTTCTTTCAAAGTCTTGTCGATTTGAAAGATATATTGAATAATTTTCTTAAAATTTCAACTAAATATGACAGAACATTATTAGAGAAAGTGCAATGTAAGTTTAAAGATATCATGAATACAAATGCATCTCTTGTCGAACATCTTTCATCGTTAATCAATGATCAATGGAATAAAGAAATAAAAAGTCTCAATTATGAACAAATAAATGAATTATTTAAAAAGATAATATTATTATACTATTCCAATAGAAAAGATCTTTTCGAAGGATATTATAAAACGATCAAAGAACAATTACACATAATGATACCCAATGATGTCCGGATTGAATCCATTGAAAATATACTCTATATAAAAGACATATTTGATATTCTTCTTGAAATAGCTTCGATTGAAGACGAAGTTAGTGTATTCTTATCATTCTTAAATTTATATAGGAATTATTTTATTTTTTATTCTAGAAACTAAAAAATCAACTGAATTCAGATCATAAATTTATAATAAATAAGATCAATGAAAAAAATATTCCCGAATATCTTTCATTATTTATTCATAATAAATTGCTAAACATCAATGATGATTATATTGATCCAACGATTATAAATCTTCTCGATAAGATTATGGTGTTGTTGCACTATTTACGAGAACAGGATGTTTTTGAACGATGGTATCAAGTGCATTTAACTCAACGTCTTCTTTTGGACAAATCTTTGTCAGACAGTATGGAAGAAAACATGATATTACAATTAAAAACACAATGTTCTTCTCAATTTACTTCTCAATTGGAAAGAATGTTCAAAGATATATTGATTTCTAAAACAATTATGAAGGATTTTCAATGTTCGATAGACATGAATGTACGAATTTTAGCTCAACATGTTTGGCCTATTCAAAGTTTAAATTATCAATGTATTCTTCCATCTTCTGTGAATGATGCTTATCAATATTTTAAAACTTTTTATTTGACTAAGTTTAATGGTCGCTGTTTGACATTACAATCAAATTTTGGTACAGCAGAATTGATCGCTATATTTAATGATAAATCGACAAATATGATCAAAGAACATAAATATATACTAGAAGTATCAACTCATCAAATGATTATTTTAATGTTTTTTAATACAAAAGATTCGTATTCATTTGAGGTTAGTCTTTTTCCTCGAAAACTATTCTCTTATATTAAAATGATTTATTCAAGGAGATTCAACAACAGACAAATATCATTGCGAAGCATCTTCGATGTGCTTTACTACCATTAATAACGAATAAATTTAAACAAGATATTCTTCGTAAAGAACCTAATAACGATACTATTCAACTAAATGATCAATTTTATATAAATGATTCGTTTATATCAAAACAATTTCGTATAAAATTGAAACAAATTCGAGAGAAATCTGACAGCAATAAAGAACAAGTAGAAATTCAGAATAAGATTGAAACTGCTCGTAGAAATCAGATCGATGCAGCAATTGTACGAATTATGAAAGCACACAAAACTATGGAACATACTCAATTGATTATTGAAGTATATATTCCTTTTCTTGATGAATTACATTCATATAACTTTTTTAGGTGACAAATCAACTGCAAACATGTTTTTCAGTTCAACCAGAATTAATCGAAGCACGTATTAAATATTTAATTCAATATGAGTATATATCACAACCAAATGACACTATGTATGTTATCTTTAATACTAGTTACTCTTAATCTATTTCTTCTTTTTGACATTTCTAGAAAATCATACAATTATGTGTCATAAACAAGATTCATTATTTCTGCAACTGTTTTTTTTAAATTTCGTTTCTATTTATTTTTAATCTGGATGCATATATATTATTTAGTATGCCAATTAATGTTAAGAATAAATAACTGAAACCTAAACTCTCAAAGATATAAATTAATGAATTTCACATTCTTCGTACACTACGACCACAAATCATGATCAAACCATCGTGATGATTGTTTAACTCTAATTTGAAGTCAGTTTCTCGTTGAATATCAGTGTTTCGTAGATGTAAATCTTCTTTATTTTTATTCAGCTAATTAATTATAACTGTTGTTACTTTTCTACGAATTTGATCTGTAAGAGGATTGAATGATGGTGATGAATTGTTCGAGTTCGATGTTTGAAAAGATGTGTCGGATTGTAGATTGAGATTGAGTTGACGATGGAATTGATGATGTGGATATATTTAAATTATGTATGTTGTTAACGATATTGAGCCAAAAATGTACTTTCGTCGTTTTGTTTGCTTATTAATTTCATCTCGTTTCTTTTTGAAAAGTTTTTTTTCAGATTATTAATCGATGATTTCAAACCAGGTAACAGTACAGTAGATCAATCATTCAAAATACATACATGTCAAACTTGAAACTTGAATTCAAATTCAAATTAGTATCATCTAATTTGAAGTTTTCAAGTTCAAATTCAAGTTCAGATTATGATTTAGGATGAGGACGTCTGTTTGTGAACGGAGGGCGTACTGCCTAAATGAGGGTGTAGATGATACTAATTTGAATTTGAATTCAAGTTTCAAGTTTGACATGTATGTCATGGCAATGCGGCATTACATGTTACTAGTTTTCATGGTCATAATGAAGTTTTTCAATTATTCATAACAAATCGTGCGTTTGAATCATTAACAAATACTTTATCTGACTTCGAACAAATCAGAGAAATCAGAAGACATTTTTTAAAAAGAATCGATTTTACATGATTCGGAAGAAGAAATTCTTGATCATGATTATATTGAATAGTCATTAATTGGAACAGATTTAATAAAAAAAGGTCGAGAATTTCGTGAACAAATTGATGTCTACAAAAGTTATGATAATCAACATCGTTTCATAACACATCAACTAATGGAAATACGCGAATATTATTTAAATGAACACGTATTCAAATACGGAAATCTATCAGAAGAAGCGAAAAAAAAAGATGAAGGAATCTTTTGAAAATGCTATAAATGAGCAAAACTATTTGAAATATTTCATTCAAGTTTATACTTCAACTAATATTTTCTATGCAGTTTTAAATCAACATCTTGCATTGTAGATATTGAATTTTTTTGATTCATCGTCCGATTTTCAGTTAAAATCAAAATATCGTTTAATTAATTGTTACATTGTTAATTAATCATCCAGATATACATAAGTATTATTAAACAAAAACAAACAGGTATTGATTTGCACGGAATGACATTGTTACCCGATGAAAAATCGAAAGCTAGATCAAATGGACAAAACAAAGGTTAACAAGTTGAAATATGTATATTTTGCTATTGTATTATTCATATTGAGCTTAGCTGGTACTGTAGGTATCATAATGACACATAAACTCGGGATATGAAGGGTAATATGCCAGCAAATGCCGACAATGCTATTAATTGTTGTAATTATTGATTCGATTATCCTAGTATTACTATTCATCATATGAAATACTTTTTTTTGAAATGATAATAAAAAAAAGTAAATATAGATATGAGTCAAAACTCTCGTATCTCAATTGACGTCAATGAAAATAGTTTATATAAAGATCTAACAGTCCTTAGTGTTTTTGTTGATAGAATGGGATCGCAATTAAGTGTCTTAGGAACAAACGTGTCATTTCAATTTGATAAAAAATACACAACTATCTATGAAACCGGTGAACTCGTTTCAGGAACAGCTAATTTTTGTCATGACGGTCAATTAGAAATCAAGTTAAAAGAAATTTTTATCGAACTCGTCGGAGAACTTGTTTACACAACTCACCGTGGTTCTGGTCATTCGAAAACAAATGATATTCAAGTTGTACCATTTTATCTCGATCGACAAATTGTTCGTTCAGATGCCAAAAACGCAAAAGAAAATTTTCTTCTCGAATCAGGTGATCATACATGGCCATTTGAATTTCGTCTTCACGATAATCTACCGCCGACATTAGAACAAACTCGTCACAATGGTCCATATATTCGATATGTTGTTCGTGTTCAAATGATCGTTTCAGATTGGTATCAAAAGAATATCCAACGAGCATCTTTTATTACTGTTCGATGTCACCAATCATCAATGATTCCAATGATAAAAAGTCGAGATGATCATACAAATAGAAAAGACATTCGTATGCAAGCGTTTCTTCAACAAAACGCTGTTTGTCCTGGTGAAAAACTAACATTATGTTTTGATTTACATAATCCAAATCGAACGACAATCACTCGTATCTCGATCACGCTTGTTCAACAACGATTACTGGGTCCAGCTGGAAAAGAAGAAATCAATCTGTTTAAAAAGGATTTAAATGATATCGAACATTTACAAAAACAAATTGAATTTCATGTTCCTCAAAACATTGCTCCAACATGTTCATGTGTACCTCCGAAATGGTCTTCTCGAAAACCACTCGCTGTCAGTTATGAACTTCGTCTTGAAGCTCATCTACCTGGTTTACTCACAAATCTCGAACTCAAACTACCGATTCATATTAATTAATAGTCTTTTATTTCATTTCCAAAGATCCATTTTATAAAAAATAATTGTCAGGACAAATAATATGATAAAAGATTTCAAATGAACAAGAATTTCTTTTGGAAATCCACATTCATCTAAATACTCTTTCTCATACAACATTACATCAATTTCTGTAATTTGAATATTATGACTTTGTAGAGCAGCTGCAATCGTTGATTGGTCAGCATAATTAGCAATTATTCCAGTAGTAATTTCAGCATTCACAGGTATAAGATAAAATTTATTCATCCAGCCACCAAGTGTACCATTTGGTACTTGCATTGTAACGACTGATTTGATTAGAGGAATATTTTTAAAGTATATGACAATATTAATAATCGATAATGTGATATAAATAATTGTAATTATAAATGGAATTGCACAAAATGGTTTGATAAAAATACTTGTAATACCAAAACATAAACTGAGAAGCATCGAGGCTGAAGTCACATATCGATACAAGAAGAAATGTCCACCACGCATTGGCCATTTTTTCTTTTCATTTGGATCATAAATAAGATCATTCATATTCTGCACAATATGATTATATCGTGCAGGATATGTATTTCGAATAAAAGCTGAGATTGTATTTTCACGAATTCGACCGAGTTCTACCCGTGTTTGACGAACGATCGTTACAGTATTGTCGTTGTTTTCAATCGTAGCAACTTCGATATTATTCTGTGGATGAACTTGAGTCATGACAAATAGATTGTGTTCGTTCAGTGAAACGATGTTGGAAAAAATGAATTTATTTTGCTGATTTCTCAGAAGGAAATGTCATCTTTTTTTCCAACATGAAGTGATAAAGATGAGTATAAGACGATTTTTTCTCTGTTCTTACAAGACGTTCTTTTTCGCGGATTTTTTACTATCTAATAATCCAAGCCAATCAGCATTTAAAGTTCATGTTTATGGATAGCTTGAAAATGATTTTCTTAAGATTCTGTCGATAGGATGAAGAGAATAGATAATATATATAGAAACTACTGGAAAACGGTGCACAAGAAACCACGTAGGCTATTGCTGAGAAAAGACCTTCGATTGCGAGACTGATATCACTTTTGATGAAGTTTTTTGTTGCGGTTGAATAAATAATTTTGATGCAAATGGGAATTGTTGTGAGAGAAAAATATAAAATCTGTAAAATTAATATTGTTGAAAATTGTCGATCGATACGTTTTCTTCTAATAATTATTTTCTTTTGTCTTGAATTTTCATTCGAAATATTAAATACAATATTAACACGATGAACTCGTTTTAAATTCCCATAGGTTAGAATGCCAAAAACTAACAGAACAATAATAGGTAGAAATACATAAACTGGATTAAAGAAATATGTTAAATATAGATTATAAACTGGTGAAATCTTTGTGCAGATTGGTGTACCATAAGTATAATCAATACCTCTATAGAGAAGTTCTGGAATTGCTAATAAAAGAGATGCAAAGAGTGCAATTAGAATTGAGATCTTTGCCGCTTTCATTGAACTTCGCCGTCGTACGAGTGCATTTGGATTTGTTGAATAATAACGATCAATCGATGCTAAACATAATGTTATAGTCGAAAGAGCTAAAAGTTGATTACCAAAAAAGTTCATTAATTTACACCATCATAGATATATTTCTGTGCCATTTTCACCAGTAATCAAACCAACAACTGTCGGTAGAACGTATACTAATAAATTCACTGCATTGCTCATTTCACTTGTCATTAAATACAAAGAACATGAATTTGTTCGATAATTTTTCAAAGAAAATACAAAAGTATTCATGAAATTATTAATCAAACCAATAATAATAACGACCATACAACCGTAGATGTATATATCTGTAGAAATCAAGTTAATCGTCTCGACAGTTGCTGATGACATGATTTTTTGCTTGCGACTTCTATACTATTTTTAAAGTTAATAATGAAGCAAGAGCTTCTGAGAAAAAAAAGATAGATTCATTAGATTGAAGTGTTTCTACGCATGTCATTTATTTTACATGCTAAATTGACTTTATTAATAATTATTTCATACATTTCAAGAGTAAATAAAGAACAACCAATGATTGAGAGAAAGAAGAAATGAAAGGATATAGTTTTGTTTATTATTGAAAACAGAAAGTTTTAGATTGTATGTGGAACTACTGTTTCGAGTTTACCATTTTTCCAGATGCCTACAACTGTTTTACCGTTTTGATCAATGTAAGTCCCATTGCCTTCTTTTCTGTCAGACCACCATTGACCCTCGTATTTGCCACCATTGGGTTGAATTAGAATACCCAGACCGGCTCGAAGATCGTCCTGCCATTCGCCACGATACACTCGCCCATCGGGATACAATTGAACTCCAAAACCATATTTCCTGTTGTTCAACCAGTTTCCTAAAAAATTGTGAATAGAAAATGTTGTTGTGGTCACCTTCTTGACTTATATGTGAAATTTACCTGTATATCGTTGTTTATTAGGCCATTCCATGACACCTAAACCCGATCGTTCATCATCTTTCCATTCACCTTTGTACCAATGTCCGTCACTCCATTTTAGTTCTCCCAAGCCAACTTTTTTATTATCTTTCCATTGTCCATCGAAGATCATTCCTAATTCAGCCCAAATAAACACACCATGTCCTTGTTTTTTGCCGTTGTTGTCGATCTGACCAATGTAAATGTTACCTGCCCGATCGATCTCACTTACTGATCTCAGATTATTATTTTCTATAAGACAAAAAAAACGAAAAATAATCGTAAAGTGACTGAAATATGACATATTGTATACTTACTATCCCCGATATCGCTTGGCCAAGGTACCGATGCACTTCCTTGCCATTGATAAATCATTAGAAATACACCAATATAAATAAGGTTGATTGAGAAGCTCATCACACGAATTGTTAATGATACTGTTTAGATAGGAATCCAAATGTTTTAGAGTCCCACGAAGTCTTGTTCTATTTATACGAAGAACTTTCTCTCTTGTTCTATGATAAAGATGGGATATTCTCATACTATTAGAACAATTCTCCCACTCTTATCTGACAAAAAAAAAACACATAATCGAGACAGTGTATGTAGAACAGAAACATGAGACGATCTAATATAACACATATCTTATCTATGGGAAGAATTAAGAATCAAACCACTATTTTATCGGTGTCTAGTCGATATTTCCCATG
>Ga0209930_1001327_pt1 | contig 40092 bp, 36 predicted proteins | sample ThiBiot_500_biof_2_FD_183948 | JGI IMG/M metagenome (GOLD analysis project Ga0209930, IMG submission 183948) | Wastewater bioreactor microbial communities from Cape Town, South Africa - Thiocy_cont_500_biof (SPAdes) | ecosystem: Engineered > Bioreactor > Thiocyanate-remediating >...
ATGCCGGGCCACATCCGGATCCGGTCTTCGGGGCCAGGCGCCCGGACCTTGTCGCCAAAACCCGGACGCCGGATGTGCTGTTTGAGGCCCATTCGGCACCACTGGGCGTCGTGTTCTACGAGGGAGCTCAATTTCCCGCGCCCTATCGCGGCGATGCCTTTGTGGCGCTGCACGGGTCCGGCCCTTATGGCGCGCCCGATGGCTACAAGGTGGTGCGTGTCCATTTCGCAGGCGGGCGGCCGGTTGGCGGATACGAGGATTTTGTCACCGGTTTTTCCAACAACAAGGCCGGCGATTTGCGGGTTTGGGGAACCCCGTGCGGGTTGGCGATCGCTAAAGATGGCAGCCTCCTGATTGGTGACGACAAAGGGCGCACAATATGGCGCGTGTCCTATATAGGACACTGAAATAGGATTTACAACCTATTCTGTCGATCCGCAGATTCAGAACCTGTGCATATTTCCGCGCGCCAGGCCTCATCCTCATTCGTTTGGAGAAATTGATAAAATTCTGGGTGTTATGGTTGATAACACCATGATCGGGACCTATTCCAGGTTTCTTGCCTCAGCAGTGTCAAATCTTCTTACAGCTCCGAAAACCGACCCACGCAAAACGCTTGGTTTGCCCGGCATGGCACAGAAGTTGCTGTCTGATTAGGGTAAATGTTTGCGTACGAGGAGCGGACGATGCGGAAACTAGGACTTCTTACCTTGGCGGCGCCTTTGGCGCTCGGGTTCTTTGGCGTGGCGAATGCCGCTCCGATCACCACCCCCCCACCGGCACTGACCGCTACGGGCGATGTGCAGGCGGTTTATGTGTTCGCAGACGCGGGAGACACAAGCGTTCTCGGCGAAACTGCGCCGATCGCGTTCCCGCAGATATTCTGCAACCATAGCACGGGCGGATGCACAGGCGGCTCAGCCGGAAATACCGTTGACTTGGGCATTCAGGCTGGCGGCCTTGTGTTCAGCCTGGACAACCTCACCAAAGGAACATCCTATCTCAGCAACGTCGCTGACGCCGATGGCAACTTCCACGCGCTGATAACGACCAATTATGCCGATTTTGGCGTAGGCTCTCTCCCGGGTGCGGTTGATGCCTATATTTCAGGCCTTCCAGTCGGAACCACGGTTACCTTTGTCGGTTGGGAAGATCGCAACGAAGCACAGAATAGCGATTTCGACTACAACGACCTGATCTTCGCCTTCACCAACACGACGACTACGCCACCGGTTCCGACACCGGAACCCGCGACCCTGTCACTGCTGGGTGCAGGTATCCTCGGCTTCGCAGCCATGCGCCGCCGTCAGCGCCGCAAAAGCGCCTGAGCCAGGCACGGTAAAAGCTTAAGAAAAGCGGCACCTTAACCGGTGCCGCTTTTTTATTGCCCACGCCCTCGCCGCACAACAGCTATTGCCGTTCCCGAAGGATCAGCCAGGGCGCGAGACGCTCCGGCGCGAGCCTGCCGCTGTCATCCGTCACGGCAGCGGCGGCGATCGGCACCCGCCCCAGCACGTCGCTGGCAGGCACCCCGCCGGGACAACGGTTCAGAACCGGATCGCTTGTGAACATCAGGCGGAAGCCCGCATCGCGCGCCGCGGAAACAGTCCCGGCATCGTAGCGCCCGTGGGGAAAAGAGATGGTCTCGCCAGCCGCTGTGCCACTGTTTGCGGTCAGCCACCGGCGCGCGCGCACCATGTCGTCAGCCGGGTCTGCCAGCCGCGTTAGCGGGAGATGGGTGGCGCCATGAACGCCGATGCCGGTGCCCGACTTCGCCAGATCGTTCAACTCAGCCGCGTCCAGCATGAGCCGCCCGCCAGCGGATGCCAGCAATTCGTCCGCATATGGACCAAGGATTGCCCAGCGGTGCTCAGGGCTCAGTGCACCAAACCGGACCAGCAGATCCAACAGGTTGCCCGGAACATCCTGCCCCGCTCCACCTGTTTCAGGCTTTGCCCGGCCCCACAATTCCGCCAGATCGGCCTTCCCGTTCCGCACGGCCCATTCCAAAGGCTCATGCCACCAGACTTCCGGCGCCGCTATGGCATCGGCGGCGGCAAACAGCAGCCAGGGCACGTTCTGGGCCGCGAGCACCGGCCGGGCGTGGACCAGATTGTCCCGCCAGCCATCGTCGAAAGTCACCAGCAGCGGATAGGCCGGTAACGGCGCCCCATGCGCCCGGGCCGCCAGCAATTCATCCATGCCGATAAAGGTGTAATGCCGCCCTGCAAACCGGAGAACCGCCGCCAGCAGTTCAGGCGTAACCGTATATTCCGGGTCAGCCCCCTGACGCGTTTGATCCGCCAACGGCAGGACCCGATGGAACATCAGAACCGTCAGACATTCGCGATTGCGCAGCCGATGCCAGGCGCCAAACCCGCCGCTGTACTGAACAATCTTCTTCGCAGCCTTGCGCAGAGCGGCCATTCACCAAATCCTGTATGGGAGCGGGATCACGCCCCTCGAGGCCAGAACTTGCCCATGAGACATGAAGGGTGATAACGCAAGTTTACACCGTCATGGTCAAGTGAGAGATTGGTCCCTGTCCCGCAAAGCTATAACCACGGGACTGCAAAAACTGTTTACGGTCCGAGCCAGACATCCTGCCAGGTTGGGCCCCAGTCCCGTCACAATCGTTTACAATTCGTTAGGACTTTCCCGGTCGTAACCCTTTTTTTCCCGGAATTCCGGGATTGGCACAGTCCGTGCGTACCATTGATCCGAGCGGCCATTGAAGCCGTCTATGTACTGGGTAATGGAAAGGGCACTGACCATGAACTTTAAATCTCTCGTTTTCGCGGCTGCCGTCGCACTTGGCATGGCAACCGTCGCGATGCCGGCTTCGGCTGCATCCATCAACGGATCGATCGGCCTCACGGGTACATACACCAGGGTGGGAGGTACCGATCTGTCGAACAACACGGGCTTCACCTTCCCGACAGCCTACGCCCTGACCGGTTCTGGCGATCTGGCTCTGGCATCTTCTCCGCCAGTGCCCGCCACGATTCTGGATCTGACGTTCGATCCGTTCTCGGGACCGCTGACCGGTTTCATCACAGTTCCAGTCGCGCTCGGTACGCTGAGCTTCGATCTGAACTCCGTGACCATCGGCAGCCGCACCGGCACTGACCTGACGCTGGACGGTACCGGCACACTCCACATGGCAGGCTATGACCCCACACCGGGTTCGTGGAACCTGACCGCCAACTCCCGTGGCTCCTCCTTCGTGTTCAGCACGGCGCTGACCTCGGTTCCGGAACCGGCAACGCTGGCCCTGATGGGTGCTGGTCTCGCTGGTCTGGCACTGCGCCGCCGCCGCAAGGCCGCGGCCTAAAGGGAGCAGCCCTCTCTCAAATCCAGAACTTCGGAAAGGCCGGCCCTCAAGCCGGCCTTTCTTTTTTTGCCAACCTCTTGTGGCCCATATCACTGGAAACCGGCCAGCCAGACCGTTAGCTTCAGGGGAGTTGATTTACGTCTTTCAGCAGCTAACGGCAGGGTTCAGCGTGAGCGTACTTGTGACAGGCGGCGCCGGGTACATCGGCAGCCACATGGTTTATGCGTTGTTGGACCGGGGAGAGCACCCGGTCGTACTGGACAACCTTTCGACCGGCATTCGCGGATTGGTCGCCGAAGATGCCACATTCGTTGAGGGCAACGCCGGGGACCAGAGCAAGGTCCGCGACCTTATCCAGGATATGGCCATCGACGCGGTGGTGCACTTTGCCGGTTCGATCGTGGTTCCGGAATCGGTCGAAAACCCCCTCTCCTATTACGCCAACAACACGGTCACGTCCCGCAACCTGATCGAAGCCTGTGTCGCCGAGGGTGTGCGCAATTTCGTGTTCTCCTCCACGGCCGCCGTCTATGGCACGCCGGAACGCATGCCCGTGACGGAGGACGAAGACACCAATCCGATCAACCCGTATGGCCGTTCCAAGCTGATGACGGAGTGGATGCTGCGCGACACCGCCGCCGCGCACGATTTCAGCTATGCCGCGCTTCGCTATTTCAACGTCGCCGGCGCCGATGCCGGCGGCCGCACCGGACAATCCACACCGCGGGCAACGCACCTCATCAAACGGGCGTGCCAGGTGGCGCTGGGGCGCGTGCCGGCCTTGAGCGTGTTCGGGACGGACTACGCCACACCCGACGGAACGGGCGTGCGCGACTACATCCATGTCATGGACCTGATTGCCGCCCACCTTCTGGCATTGGACCGGCTGCGCGCGGGCAAAGATTCCATCATCTGCAATTGCGGCTATGGTCACGGTTTTTCCGTGCGTGAAGTCATTCGCGCGGTGGAACATGTGACCGGGCGGCCGCTGCCGGTTGAAGAAGCGCCGCGCCGCGCAGGCGACCCGCCGGCGATCATTGCCAACTCCGAACGGTTGAAAACCCAACTGCAATGGCAGCCGGAGTTCGATGACCTCAACAAGATCGTGATGTCAGCCTTCGCGTGGGAAAGCCGGTTGAACAGCGCCTGAATGCTCTCTAGGCGATCGCTGTGACAGGCATCGTCGCGGAATTGTCCTCACGCTCCACGAAACGCTGGAACATCCATAACAACCAGAGAACGCGGGCGTGGTCGCGCAGGCCACTCTGATGTTGTGACAGCAGCCGGTCAATTGTCTGCGCATCGAAATAGCCACAGGCCGCCAGGCCGTGATTGGGGTCTGCAATGTTTTTCCGGAACGCCGTTCCAAACGTGCCGGAGAACCATTGGCTCAACGGCACCGAAAATCCCTTCTTGGGGCGGTAAAGCAGATCGTGCGGCAAGATCGGCTCCAACGCACGCTTCAGGACCCGTTTGCCCTGCCCATTCGCGTATTTGAACCGGTGCGGCAGGCCCAGCGCCCACTCCACAAAAGTATGGTCCAGCATCGGTACGCGGACTTCCAGGCTGGAGGCCATGCTCGTGCGGTCCACCTTGGTCAGGATATCGCCCACCAGCCAGGTTTTCAGGTCCACATATTGAGCCTGTCCAACGGGATCATCCGTCGGCGCCTTGGCCATGTAGTGGGCGATCAGATCCGACGCACGATACCCCTGCAACGCAGCCTTCAGGTCAGGGGAAAAGAGCTGATTGCGAAGCTCATCCCCGGTGACCGACAGATTGTGGAAATAGCCGTGCACGGCATCCTGGCTCAATTCCAGAAATGTCTGGCGGGCGCGGAACGCACGTGGCGCCCAATCAAGCTGCGGATAGATTCGGCCCAGCAGCCCGAAGACCGGCCGGCGAACGGCATCCGGCACAAGATTGCGCATCGCCTGCTCGCGGGCATGAAACGCATATCTGCGATACCCGGCAAAGAGTTCGTCGCCCGCATCACCCGATAGCGCCACCTTGACATGCCGCCGCGCAAGGCGCGTGACATGGAGTGTCGGCAACGCCGAACTATCCCCGAACGGTTCATCGAAAACGCCCGGCAGAAGCTCGACGCTGGCGGTTTCCTGCCCGGTCATGGCTTCAACAAATTGCTGGCCGCCGTAACGCCGCGCCACTTCGGCCGCATAAGAACGCTCGTCAAATTCGGGATTGTCGAACCCGATTGTGAAGCAGGAAACCGGTTCGCTGCGTGCCTTGGCCATAAGCGCCATGACCGCGCTCGAATCCGTTCCGCCGGAAAGAAATGCACCCACCGGCACATCGGCCACCAATTGCTTTTGGGTTGCGGCGCCGAGACGGGACAGCAGCGCAGCCGCCGCATCATCAAACGAAACGCTGTGCGCATCCGTAGGCACGGCATCCCAGTAAGGTTCGAGGACTGGTGCGCGCCCGCGTACAAGCGTCAATGTGGTGCCGGCCGGAAGCTTGAAGACATCCTTATAGATCGTTCGCGGATCGGCAATGTAACCGAGCGCAAAAAATTCTTCCACCGCACAGGGGTCAATCGCGCGCGGCAGCCCATGATGACGCTGAAGGGCCTTCAGTTCCGATCCGAAGATCAGCGTCTTGTCCGGCAGATAGGAATAGTAAAGCGGCTTTTCCCCGAGCCTGTCCCTGGCCAGAAAAAGCGTTTTCTGCTTCGAGTCCCAAAGCGCGAAAGCGAATTGACCGTGAAGATGCTGTGCACACGCCCGGCCCCATTCGCGCCACGCATGCAGGATGACTTCGGTGTCGGACGCCGTGCGAAACCTGTGGCCCTTCAGCTCAAGTTCCTGGCGCAATTCCCGAAAATTGAAGATTTCCCCATTGAAGGTGATGCAGGTTGCGCCATCCGCGGAGAACATCGGCTGATCGCCGGTCACCAGATCGATGATCGCAAGGCGGCGATGACCAAAGGCGACACCCGGCCCGAAATAGAACCCCTCACCATCCGGGCCGCGATGAATGAGGGCATCGTTCATCGCCTTGACCTGTGCCCGGTCCGGTACACGTTCGCCGGCAATATCGAACCAGCCACTGATGCCGCACATATTGAATTCCGTCCTGCTACTGCCGATGCGCCTTCACCTGTTGCAATCGCAACGGCAGATCGTTCATCGCAGACAGCACATGCGACAGCCTGTTTCGCGCACCATTCAGCGTAACGCCTTCTATCGGTGTGGATACCGCAACGAGTGCGGCGCCATTGCCACCGGAGAACATCGATTCAAGACGGGCCAGACGGACATCCATGCCGCTATTTGTGAATTTCCCGCCCGCCCAATAGACGCTCCAGACAAGGCGGTGTTGATACGGCGCGGACAGCACCAGTTCGTTCACAGTAACCGGCGTAGACCCGATATGCGTGGAGATCTGGCTTCGTGCCACGGCATTCCAATCATGCTCGTCCCACAGGCGGTTGGTCGATTCGATCAGCGTATGGCCCTTATTCGACCCCAGATAGTAGTAGACAAACGCATCGACCGGCGGCGAGAAACTTTGCGGCACCGTCAGGCTTGCCGCCATGCGCGCAGCGGGCTCACCATATTTCGGTTGCCATTGCCCGGTCGGCTTACCGACGGTGTATTCGCTCAACCGCGGCGGAAGCTGCAATGCAGCACTGTTCACGTCATGCGCACGGGCACGCTCCCAATAAGCGAGCGCAGGACCCGACGACACCACCAACGCCGCGACGACTGCCGTAATCAACAATCCGGCATTCGATGCGGGGGCAGCACTCATTTTCGGCGAGGGTTCAACCGTCTCATCGCGAAAGCGCGACCCGATGAAAAACAGGAACAGCAAAATCGCGACGGAGAAACCCCAGCCATAAACGATATGGTCGAAGCCCACTGCAATCTTGTTGTCGGAGAAATAGGCCAGCAGAACGATCCCGAGAGCCCGGAACCCGTTGCCGATGACGGGCACAATAAACGACGCAAGCATAAAGAGGACGATCTTGTACCACTTGCGATAGGTCAGATGGGCGAACAGCACCCCCAGCGCGATCGTAGCGATCAAAAACCGAAGGCCCGCGCACGCCTCCTCAACTTCATAGCGTCCCGTCACAAGCTCAATGATCGTGCCTTCCGTATAGTGCGGAATGCCGCACACATTCAGGCCGCCATTGATGAAGTGCGTGGTAAAGGTTTGCAGCGGCCTTATCAGATATTCCCCGGTCGGAACCAGAAAGAACAGATAAAGCGCCGGGAACAGAATGGCCCTGTATACGGCAGGCCCCAGGACCGCCAGAATCAGAATCTGTGCCATGGCCATGACCGAGAACTGCTGCACTTCGTTCACGGCCACGATGTGCCCGATATACCAGGTGAAGACGAAAGGAATTATTCCAGCCAGCGCGATTGGAAAGGCACGCGGTGTCATTTGCGCCAATCGCTGACGTTTGTTCCAGATCAGGTATAGCGAGATCGGGATGATCAAAAAGCAATGCGAAAATGTCGGCGAAACCCACCACACTTCCACGGCAGCTTCTATCGCCGCCCAATAAGCGGCGCCAAGACCGACTAAAAGCACCACCAGCACGGTGACGTGTTGAATCCAGATTGCCCGCGTACTCTTTTCGATATCGAGAACAGCTGTGTCGGTTGTCATTATATGCCCCCAGCCATAACACCAGTACGCGGCGATATGCTTGCGTGATCTATTGTGACGCGGGGCTCCGGCTCCAGTATGTGCCCACTCCCCGCCCCTGTGGCCCGCTCCAGAAGCACATCCAGATCCGCCAGATTGCGGGACCAGTCATGTGCAAGCTCCACATAGCGGCGCCCGTTCCGCGCCACCTCGGCGCGCGCAGCGCCGGATACGGCCTCTCGCACGGCATGCGCAAAAGCGACCGGGTCATCCTCGACCCACAAATGATTTCCTGGCTGCACGCTTAACGCCCGGCTCGCCGCATTTGTCGCGACAACCGGCTTCTCCATCGCCATGGCTTCCAGCACCTTGTTCTGAACGCCGCGCGCCATACGCAGTGGCGCCACCACAGCACGCGCGTGCGCGATATAAGGTCTTACATCGGCGACCCAGCCCGAAACCGTGACGGATTCGCCCTGCTCCGCCCGAAGGCCGTCAGCAGGATTTGCCCCGACCGCGAAGAAGTGCGCATTCGGCACTTCGCGCCGGATAAGCGGCATAACCGACCGTGAAAACCAGATGGCCCCATCCACATTGGGCCTGTAGTCCATCGCACCGGTCATGACGATGGGCACGCAGCCGGACGGAAACGGATTCGGAAAATCGAGCGTGGGCGAAAACCTGCCGCAATCGACACCATTGGCCACGCTATAGACGCGGCCCGATACTTCCGGCGCCATTGCGACAAAGCTCTGTGCCTCAAACGGCGAAACGAAAACCGTGGCGCCAAACTGCTGCGCCGAGCGCCGCTCCAATTCAAACAGCGTCTTCGCTTCCCGCCGGTACACCCATTTCAGAGGGATTTTGGCGTTCTGCGCATATTGCAGCCATTTATCGGAATCGATATCGACCATATCGAGCACGACGCGAGCCGGATCGAATTCCGGCCGATCGAAGAGATACGGCGCCATCGCCGACCCAAACAGGTAGGCGCAATGGATAGGCCGTGCATTCAATATATGCGCGACCCAGTTGCTTAGCCGTTGATCGCCGAAATAGGAGGTCGTGATCGGCTCTCCGCGCACCAACGCATGAAGCGCGCGCCCGTAGAGGGCGTTCTTGTTCAAGGGGAAAAGCGCACACTCACCGCTGACAAGAGATTGGAGCGCCGGTGCATGCTCCATGTCCGCCGGATCATCGACAAAACAGCCGAGATGCACAACATGCCGCGAGGCGAGATGAGACAAAACCGCATGCGCGCGAATCTTCTCGCCCTTGTTCGGCGGAAAAGGGATGCGATGACACAGAAACAGGATCTCCAGCGCGCGCGGCACTACTGGGTCACCCCCGCAATCGGATAAATCATGTCAATGCGGCCCCATGCGAAAGCATGCAGAAGTTTTTTCAACCTCCGTTCCATGGAACCAAGATTCGTGTAGTGGCGGAGGCGCGATTTTATCGGCGCACCTTCGACGCGTGGTTGACCCGGGTCAATTTCCCAGGGGTGGAAATAAAACATGCAAGGCTCCTCATCGCGCCTGTTTACGCGACGAAGGCCGAACTTGCTCCAGCCATAGGGCAGCAGGCGGAAATAACCACCGCCGCCGCATGGCCAATTGCGGTTCAGAAAGCGGACGGCCGTTACCGGAATTTCGATGAATTCGCTGTCACCGATCGGGTAGAAGGCGAACCGCGGTGCCTCCGGAATACCGTAAAGGTCATGCGCAATCGGATAGGTGCTGGAACTGTAGCGATAGCCGGCTTGATTCAGAACGTCGAATATCCAAAGGCTTTCCCGCGTGATGGAAAACGAAGGCGCGCGATAACCCTTCACCTCGGTCCCGACAATATCTTCCAGTACCGCCTTCGCCTCGCGCACATCATTGGCAAATACCGCGGGCGTCTGGTCCGCAGCGCGGAAGTGCATGGAGCCATGAGAGGCAATTTCATGCCCGCCATCTGCGATCCGGCGCACAAGTGCCGGATAGCGCCGGGCGATCCAGCCCAATGTGAAGAACGTGCCCTTGACATCCGCGGAAGCGAACAGCTCCAGAATCCGATCGACGTTGCGTTCGACCCTGCACTCAAAGCCATCCCACTGATCGCGGGTGATCAGACCGTTAAAAGCCTCGACCTGGAAATAATCCTCGATATCGACCGTGATCGCGTTGGCCCGCGGGGGAGCATTTTTCCGAACCGGCCGTGTCGCCCAATCAGCAATTTTTCTCGTAGTATCGAGTGTCGAAACCGAAGACATCACATCCCCCGGCTCAACTGCGCGATTGCGAGTCAGGACGGCTCAATCCCAGCAATTCATAAAAAGCCGACGCAATCTGCCGCAGCGATTTGTCCTGACGGCTGAAGCGCTTTTCAAGCTCCTGTACCCGGTGCTCCAGATCCGTTGACGCGACAGAGCGCCCCTCATACCCGCCGCTTCCATAGTAAGGTGCCACATCGCTTTTGCCGCGCGCAGCATTCTCGGCACGAAGGTCGGCCGCAACCTTGTTCACGTCATCACCGGTGAAGCGGTGAAGGTTATCCAGGAAGCCCAGAAGCAGAAGACGATTGCAAAGCGTGTTTATCTGGCGCGGAATCCCGCCCGTATGATCATAAACCGCATCGACGGCGCTTTGCTCGAATGCCGGATCGTTATGCCAGCCGACATGCTTCAACCGGTGAGGCAGATAGTCGCCGCATTCATCGCGGCTCATCGGGCCAAGATGGTAGGACGCAATAACCCGCTGGCGAAGCTGCTCCAGCGCCGGATCGGCGATGATGTCCCGGAACTGCGGCTGACCGACGAGAAAGCTCTGGAATGGGGCCTGATTTCCAACCTGGAAGTTGGACAACATGCGCAGTTCTTCCAACGTCTCGATCGAAAGGTTCTGCGCCTCGTCCACGATCAGAAGCGCACGGCGGCCGCTTTTGTAGGTGCTTTCAAAGAAACGCTGCAGCCGTAGCAGCATCGAGCCCTTATCGACCGGAATATCCTTGATGCCGAACGCCGCCGCAACAAGGCGCAGCAATTCAGAACCCGCAAGCAGAGTGGTCACCACATGGGCCGCAATCACCTTTTCGCCATCGATGGTCGACAGCAGGTGCTTTACGAGCGTGGTCTTTCCGGCCCCCACCTCGCCGGTGATGACGATGAACCCTTCGCCACGGCTGAGGCCATAGGTGAGGTGGGCCATCGCCTGCGAATGGACGGTGCTGTCGAAATAGAAATGGTGGTCAGGCGTAAGCAGAAACGGTTCGCCAGTTAGGCCGTAAAATTCCGTGTACATATCGTCCTCTCGGGTAGCCCCAGGCTTCTCGACGGCGATTTCAGGCCGACGCTCCGTCCGTGTCCTTTCGATAATAATAGTAGTAGGACGCCGCCGGCGTATGACGCCAATGTGGCGACTTGTTGAACAGCATCATGATGCTGCGGCATGACGCGACACGCGACAGCGCGTCTTCAACATGATGGCGCGACGCCTGTTGCGCCGCCACGACCATAACGAGATGGTGCATATGCATGGCGAGCGCGGTCGGTTCCGCGGCCGCAAGAACCGGCGGCGCATCGATGATGATGATGCGATCGGTATATCGCGACGACAAATCTTCGCAAATTTCAGCCATGCGCCGGCTTGCCAGCAGTTCCGGCGAGCCCGCGTCGTGCTTTCCCGCGAAAATGACGCGAAGATTGGGAACTTCGATGCAGCGGTGCATCACATCGCTGATCTGCTGGCAACGGCCGTTCAGCAAATCCGTAAGGCCACGATTGTTGGAGCCCTCAAAATAGCTGTCGAGCGAAGAACGCACCACATCGCCATCGATCAAAACGACATGAAGGTTGCGCTCGGCAGCCAGGCTGATAGCCAGATTCATTGCGGTGAACGTCTTGCCTTCGCCGGGAAGCGCGCTGGTCACCATGAAAAGATTGTTCACCAGGGCTTTGCCGGCCGCCCCCCTGGCCATCGGCAACAACCGGCGCTTGATGGCCCGGAATTCGTTATAGGTCGTCGAGGACACGTTATCCGGCGTCGCGATCTGAGCATGGCGCAGACGGGAGAGATTGAGGTGAACCGGGTGACTTACCCCCTCGCCCATCTGGCTCTGCGCCGGCTGCTGCACAGCGGGGCGGGACGGCGCGCCGACCTCGGCCCCCGCAGGTGCGGCGATATCCGCGCGCGGTGGCGCAACAACGGAATCGTCGGCCGCATGGTTGTGCCGCTGAACGGTTTTCTCCGCAGTGTCGGGTGCGCGCGTCTCAGGCGGCAGCGGCGTGCCCATGCGCTTGGCGGCGCGCTGAATCAGGTTCAGACGCTCATAACTCTCCGTCATAGCAAACCACCCATACTCGGCGCCACGGCCGACTGAAACACCATCAAGACCGCAACATAGCTGATCAGCAGCAGGCCCAGTGTCGCCCCCACTGCAATAACCGATTTGCGCGTCCGCTCCATATCGCCGGCATGGCGGACATTGGAGATCACACCGATGATCGGAACATCAAATGCGGACCGCAACTGATCGCTGACAACGAAGCGGTCGGCATTCAGCCCAAGCAGGAACGCGGCAGCAACACCACCCATAAGCCCGATGGCCAGGACGATCGAATTGAAAAGAAGACGGTTCGGGGCGGTGGGGTGTTCCGGCTGCTGCGGCGGCTCCACGATACGGAAGACCATTGAGGATTGCTGATCGCCCACGGCCTGCGACAGGCGCGCCGATTCACGGCGTTCCAGCAGTTCCTGGTAATTCTTGTGCAGAACCTGATAGTCGCGATCCATGTCGGCGTATTGCCGTTCCACGTTGATCGACTTCTCAAGCATCGCCTTCGTTTTTTCTAGGTTTACCTTGGCTTCGGCCAACCGATGCTGTTGCAGGGCGACGTTCGTCTCTTCATCCGAAAGCTTGCTGCGGATGCCGACATAGACGGGGTTGGAGATACCCTGCTGGGCGGCATAGCTGGTGCCGGATGCGGCCTGCTTCTGCAGCCGATCCACCAGGCGCTTCGCGGCAATCACGTCGGGATAGCTGTCCGTAAAACGCGACCGCAGTTCATCAAGCCGCTGGCGGGCCTGGGCAAGGTCCGACGAACCGCCGCCATTCAGCACGATGGGGGCCGGTGCATCGACATTCAGAACTGCTGTGGTGCCCGAGAGTTGCGCGCGCAGGCTGGCCCGCCGCGTCATCGCAGCATCGAGTTGCTGCTGTGCATCGACGACTTCGCCCCGTGCCTTATCAAGCTGCTGGGAGGAAGAACCATTGGCGAAATATTCCAGATGCGCGGCCTTGAAATCGGCCCGCCGCTTTTCCGCTTCCCGCAGAAGGCGCTCATATTCTGCCACGCGCTCATTGATGAAGGATTGCACACCTTCAACATCGCGGCGCTGATCGCCGATGTTGGAGTCCACCAGAATGGAAACCAGAGACTGCGTGACGGCCTGTGCATAGGCGGGGTCCTGGTTCGTGTAGGAAATCCCGAACAGGTTCTTCGCACCCAGTGACCGCAAAGAGACGCTCTGTTGAATCCTTGTAATCTTGTCCTGCATCGCGGCGGCGGACATCGACGCGGCATTGGGATCGGTCAGCCGGACAACCTGTTCGATATTCGGGCGCGTGACCAATGTACGAAGCATGACGGACACCTGCTGGTCAGGATCCGTGCTCACCGCGAGCCCCTTCAACAACGGACGCATCAACGTATCGGTGTCGATATAGACCTTGGCCTCAGACTGATACACATCCGGCATGGCGCCAACGCCAATCCACCCGGCAAGGCAAATCAGCCAAGCCGCGGCAATCCCATACCAGCGGTATTGCCATGCGCTGCTCAAATGACTCAGCAGCTGGACCTTCCAACTCTGCATCGATCAACACCTCGTCGGGTTCAACGGCGTACGCGGGTACCGCACCGCGCCCATGAACACCGAACGTCTAGATTTATTTGAATGACTGACATGCCCTAGTGAAATGAACATAAAGCGCGGCCACTACATTTCGCAAGCTGTTGTGCTTATTTGCAGTTAACAGTGCACCATCAAGTCTTAACGTCTGAATACCACAGCATTGTTAAGATTTGTGGCAGTCGAGTTCCACAGAACCTCCGTAGAGGGATTAATATGCCGGCCGGCTTCTGCCGCTCCATAGATAGGGAACGGCAGGACCCTTCCAACAAAATCTGGGAGTATCGGAGTCATAAGGCACTCCCCACAGGGACCGGACATCCATAGCGTTTCGGCGCCCCGATCCCTGTCACGCCAGGCACAGCGGAAATCGGCCAGTGCCGTGCCACGAAACAAGGCCGCTATCTGGTGCTCAAAAAACGGGCACCGGTCCCGTCCAGCACAACGGCCGTCAGGCGCCCCGTTGCAAACGCGCCCGTATCGATACCGATCCGGTTAGACCGGCACACCGGGCTATCCACCGGGGTGTGCCCGTGCACCACCACCTTTCCGAAGTCCTGTTCCGATTCAAGAAAGTCTTCGCGAATCCACATCATGTCATCGAGCGCCTGATCCTCGAGCGGGACACCGGGACGCACGCCAGCATGTACGAAATAGTATTGTCCGATCTGCACCGAAGGCTTGAGCATCTCGAGAAACCACAGATGCTCACCCGGCAGCCGGCAGGCGAATGAATCACGCAGATCGGCCAGCGCGTTGTCGTCCAGTGAAACAGGCGGCGCGACGCCATAGCTTTTCAATGTCTCGTCCGCGCCGAAACGCCGCCACTTCGGATAGGTCGAGTAGTCCCCGAGAAAATCGAGAAGGGCTTGATCGTGATTGCCGCGAAGATAGTGAATCTCAAAACCTTCAGGCGGTGCCAGAAGCCGGTCGAGCACGCCTTTCGACTGCGGCCCCCGATCCACATAATCGCCTACGAAAACCAGGCTGCTGGTCGTTGCCGTGAGCGCCGCATCCGCCGCGATCTGCCCCAGCAGATCGTCCAGCAGATCGGCCCGGCCGTGAATATCACCAACCGCATAAATCGTATGGGCGCTCGCGGCAGGACGCACCTGTGCCATGGTAGCGAAAACACCGCTCTGATCTAGCCGCATAGCCGATGCGAGGCCCATGGTACGCCCTGTTCACTGTCTCATTGTGGCAGTCCCAATAAGGGGACCAAGGAAATGGAGCAAGATTGAGGCCACTAAACCTGTCTCATTTTAAGCATTTGCGAAGGTCCACACTTGACCGGCGATGGCTCAGGGTGCCCTCTGCCCCCAGTGGCCATCGTCAGCAACTAACGAAATGACCAATCTGTTCCCCGTGATCCTATCTGGCGGCTCCGGTACCCGGCTGTGGCCTATGTCACGGACCGCGTTGCCCAAGCAACTTCTGACATTGCGCGGCCAACGGACCATGATTCAGGAGACCGCGTTACGGGCACAATTGCCCGGTGCCACGCCCCCGCTCCTCATCTGCAATGAGGGTCACCGCTTCCTGGTGGCGGAGCAGATGCGCGCTATTTCGATCGCCCCGCTCGGTATCGTTCTGGAGCCCGTGGCACGCAACACGGCCGCGGCGGCCGCGATCGCGGCATTGACGGTCAGCAAACAGGACGCACAGGGCGTAATACTGCTGCTGCCGTCGGACCACTTTATCGATGACGAAAAGGAATTCTCGGCAGCGGTCGCGAAGGCAGCCATCGTTGCGGCCGAGGGCAAGCTCGTCACTTTTGGAATAACCCCGACCGTTCCTGAAACAGGTTATGGATATATCAAGCGCGCGGACGCGCTTGGCGATGGCGCATATGCCGTTGAATCCTTCGTTGAGAAACCCGATCGCGATACCGCGGCGGGCTACCTGGCGCATGGCGGCTATTACTGGAACAGCGGCATGTTCGCGTTTCGGGCTGACATTTTTCTGGACGAACTGCGCCAATTCGCGCCTGCAATCCTCAACGCTGCCAAAGGCGCATTGGAGGCCGCAAAAGAAGATTTGGATTTTGTGCGTCTGGATGCCGGCAGCTTCTCTGCCGCACCAGCCATCTCAATCGACTATGCCGTGATGGAGCATACCAGGCGCGCCGCCGTCATCCCCTGCACACTGGGCTGGAGCGATGTCGGAAACTGGTCGGCGTTGTGGGAGAATTCGCCACGTGACGATAACGGAAATGCCTTGCAGGGCGATGTGGTCACCATCGCTTCCAAAAATTGCCTCGTCCACGGCGGGCAACAGCTCACCACCCTGCTGGGCGTACAAAATCTCGCCGTTGTGGTGACGGATGACGCCATCCTGGTCGCCGATCAGGCGCACGCACAAGAGGTGAAACAAATCACCGATCATCTGAAATCGGCCAAGCGTGAGGAAGTGGATCAGCACGCCATCGTGTATCGCCCCTGGGGCAGCTATCAAACCGTCAACCGCGGCCCCCGGCACCAGGTAAAGCACATCGTCGTCAAGCCGGGTGGACGCCTGTCGTTGCAGCTTCATCACAAACGCGCAGAACATTGGACAATCGTCGAAGGCAGCGGACAGGTCACGTGCGGAGACAAGGTTTTCATGCTGCGCGAAAATGAATCGACCTATATCCCGCTCGGTGCACGCCACCGTCTCGAAAACCTTGGTGACAAGCCGTTGCGCTTGATCGAGGTGCAGTCCGGTTCCTATCTCGGGGAAGACGATATCGTACGCCTCGAAGATGTTTACGGCCGCACCTCGGAATCACGGTAGCGCCCAGCCTGGAATCCATTGCCAAACAAAAAGGGGCGGCATTGCGCGCCGCCCCTTTATACATGCCCTATAGAATATGGTCCGTTACGCGGCCTTCTTGCGGCGGCGCATGGCGGCAAAGCCCAGAAGACCACTGCCAAGAAGCACCATCGAAGCCGGCTCCGGCGCGCCGGTCACGGTCGGGCCCGTGCCGACATCGACCAAACCGCCATCGATGCCCTGTGTGAAGTCAAAGAAATTATCATACGGATCGCTTGTATCGTTGAGCGTGTACTTGACCTCGCCCAAAGACAGCGTGGCGTAGAAGGCTGCCAGTTGGCTCACGTCGGCCACGAAGAAGCCGGTGTCCAGGATGTTGTTGTTGAACCCCGTGTGCAGGGCGCCCAGAGAATTGCCGCTGCTGTCGGTCTGTTCCGTTTGCACAGAACTGAAATCGCCGCCATTGGCGCCAAACGCAACGCCGTTGAGGGCAAGAAAATTGGCGCCATCGTCAAAGTTGCCCGGCCCGGTATCGCCGTCATAGAGCGAGATACGAACAGCCGCCGACGACAGACCGCCACCAAGGGCCGCAACGACCGCGGGTGTGAAGCCGCCCTGAATGCCAATGGTCAGTGGATTTCCACGATACCCGATAGGCGTACCGTCATTGGCAAAACCGACATAGAGACTGGACGCAGCAAGCTGGCTGACGACGCGGGTGCCATTGGTACCCACCAGGTCCAGCACGATCCCGCCAACGGACGTGATGCCGCCGGGAAGCGCGCCATTCGGCGAAGTGGTTGTGAAAGGAGATGCATTCGCCCCGGTCGCGGCGATCGCGAGCGCGGCAACGGATGCCAACAGAATTTTTTTCATTGGTAAGGTGCCTTTCTTGCATCGGCACGCCATTGAGATTGCAGCGCGGCGTACCTTGATGCCCTCGCCAAGCAAGCCTCATACCAATATTTACAATTTATTCATTATCAAGCACTTGGCTTCTTCGGGCGCATACAGACCTTACGGATTGTAATAAATTATTACATTCCATACATGCTTTGGATACAAACCCTGGCGTGCGGCCTTGGCACGCGGCATCGCACGGCCAGGCTTGGCCGTCCGTTGTGCCTTCTTCAGATCTTTGGGAATGAATGGTGCCAGGGGCAGAATCGAAGAATATGACCAAACGGCTGTAACTACTAGACTAAATTTCAAGAAGACGATGCTCATACCATCAATAGTACCAACACCTAAGCTAAGGACGGCGCTGGCGCGCGGTTGATTCACTGGAGGCACCGGGAGGTGCTTCGATGAGTGATCTGTTTTGGCTGTCGCAGGCGCAGATGCGCCGGATCGAGCGGTATTTTCCGTTGTCTCATGGCGTCGCGCGGGTTGATGACCGGCGTGTGATCTCGGGATCATCTTCGTAATGACGTTGCCCCACAATGGGCTACGCTGGCACGATGCGCCGAAGGATTACGGTCCGCAAAACGATCTACAATCGCTTCATCCGCTGGAGCCGTTTGGGGGTATTCAACCGGATTTTTGCCGAACTGGCAGTCAAGGGCGGCAAGCCCGACCGGCTGATGATCGATGCCACGCACCTCAAGGCGTACCGCACCGCAGCCAGCCTGTTCATCAAAAAGGGGCTATTCCCCGACGTATCGGGCGCACGAAGGGCGGCCTGAACTCCAAGCTGCACGCGGTGTGCGATGGCGCAGGCCGCCCACTGGTTCTGCTGCTCAGCGAAGGCCAGATGAGCGACTACAAGGGCGCCGCGATGATGCTCAATGCCTTGCCGCCGGCCAAAATCTTGCTCGGCGACAGAGGCTACGACGCCGGCCGGTTCCGCAATGCTCTGGCCAGGCGCGGAATCGTCCCATGCATTCCCTCAAAGACCAACCGCAGAATGCCGATCCCGCATGATCGCACGCTCTACCGCCAGCGCCACAAGATCGAGAACATGTTCGGCAAACTCAAAGACTGGCGCCGCATCCACACCCGCTACGACCGCTGCGCCCATACCTTCTTCTCAGCCATTTGCATCGCCGCAACCCTCATCTTCTGGGCCAATCAATGAGTCCTGAGCCTAGGTAATCGGCCGCTCGCGCGGCGGGTGCACGACGAAAATCCACGCGCTGACGGATTGCTTCTGCCGTCCCATCGCGCGCTCCTGCTGACTGGCGGCTGGACCGCGGATTGCAAGGCTGCTGACTGCTGGAACAGTTACCGCAGACGCGTCTCGTGCACGGCGACAAGGGCTATGACGGCGATGCAGTGCGCCGGAAGATCGAGCGCAAGGGCGCGATGCAAAACATCCCGCCCAAAACCAACCGACGCTAGAAAAACTGCTTCTCATCTATCTCTACCGCGACCGCAACGCCATTGAACGTAGCTTTGGCAGACTTCCGCAGGATCGCAACCCGATACGACCGTTCAGCAACCAACTTCCTCGCCGCCGCCTGCATCGCTGCCACCGTCAGCTACTGGTGATAAGTCCGGGTCTAGTTTCTCTAGAGTTTCCGCTCCCATGTAATCCAGATCTGCGTTCTCCTCCACCAGTTGACAAAATGGTACAATTGGTCCACATTTTAAAAAAAAACGGTCCATTTGCATAGGGAGGGAGATTTATGACCGGCAAAGAAAATTTTCAGCCACTTAAAATAGCAGTTCGCCATGCCGGGAGCTTATCACGTCTTTCGGCGCTGCTTCTTGCTGGAGTCGCGTTCTTTTCTACTTCATCTACGGTTTTCGCAGGAGACAGCGGAGCGAATAGCGGGATAGAGGAAGTCGTTGTTACCGCATTTAAGCGCGCACAAGATGTGCAGACCACGCCCTCCACCGTAATAGTGACATCCGGGGAGGAAATTCAGGATGCGGGTGTTACAAGGCTTGACCAAGTGGAATCGGTCATGCCTGGCATTACTATGCAGGCGCCATCCCCCGGCCTCTTCGTCGCTAGCGTTCGTGGGCTAAGTTCCAGCCCGTCCAACAATTCCTTTGAGCAAACTGTGGGACTTTTTGTGGACGGCATTTATGCCGGACATCCTCAAGACTACACGATGGGGTTATTTGACCTTCAGAGTGTCGAATTGTTGAAAGGGACGCAGTCCGCTGTCCTTGGTAAGAACACGAGCGTCGGCGCAATCAATATCGTCACTCAGAAGCCAAAAGGCGAGTTCGGGTATGCTTTGGATTACGCGCACGAATTTGAGCAGGACTCCGACCGCTTCAGCGGTGAAGTGAATTTGCCTCTCACCGACACGTTTGCGATCCGAATTGCGGGTGTCGTTTCCGATGAAGGGGGGTGGATCCACTACCGGCTACGTGGTGGCGACTATCCGCAAACCAAAGAGCGCGGCTTGCGCGGATCGTTCCGTTGGCAATTGCTGCCGAATTTGGACTGGACGGCATATGCCGAAGTGACGACTCGAAATGTGGAAGGGCAGAATCTATTTCTTTTTGGAGACACCAAAGGAAATGCAAAACTCAATGCGGCAGCCTTCGGCGACCCGAGCCTGTCGCTCAGTTGGAACAGTTCCGACGTCACGCCACGCGAGGGTTACAAAATATTCGGCAAGACTGATCCGATGCCTTTTGATGATTTTTCGGCGCATCGCTACAGTTCGATTTTGAATTATGATTGGGGTGGCGCAACTTTAACAGCAACGACGGGATATTCCGACTACAGCGATCGCTATCTCGCGTCCTTTGGCGGCATGCCTGACAGCACGCAACAGCGTTCGCAGAGAGAAAGTGACAAAGCCTTTTCCCAGGAGCTCCGCTTAGTTTCGTCTCCTGCGGATCGTTTTAATTATATTGTGGGCGGATATTACTATCATGATATTTGGTATGTGCTTCAGATGAACGACTATTTGATGTCGCCGGGATTAGCTTCGTATGGCGCGCAGAATAACGGTTACCGACAGACGGTGTCCTCGTGGTCCGGATTTGCGAGCGTGAATTATACCATACTCGACGATTTGGAATTCACCGGCGGATTGCGATACGATAACCAGCAGAAAGATGCGATTTTCACTCGAGAAATTGTCACTCCGGGACCCTTGTCTAAGGTATATCCACCTTATGTCGGTCCTGCCGCGCTCGGGAGGGACGACGATGCTTGGAATTATTCACTTCAATTAAGATATGAATTCGATCACGAGCACATGGTTTATGCGGGGTATTTTACTGGTTCGCGCTTGGGCGGGTTTCAGGCTGTTCCGACCGACCCCGGCACGTCCGCTTATGGCTCGGAAAAGTCAAAGACAATCGAAATTGGCACCAAGCTGGGGCTACCGTGGGGCGGGTATCTGAATGCCGCGCTGTTCAATACGCAGATCGACAAATATCAGTTCGCGTATAACACCGGCATAAATTTCATTGTCCGGAACGACTATGTGCGTTCGCGTGGCGTGGATTTGCAAGCCGTGACCCCAATAATGGACGATCTAACTGCAAAGATAGCGGTCACTTACGCTGACGTGGTCAAGACGCGGGCGGTTGCCGGGGCGATCTCCGGAGAGCCTTGGGCTCCCAAATGGAGCGGCAGCGCTTCTTTGGATTACGCCCGACACCTTTTCAGGAGCTTTGATTTTGACGGCGAGGTGAGTGTCAGTTTTCGCTCTAGGGAATATCTAAACGACGCTTTGAGCTTCCCGCTTCGCTATTCGGACGGGTTTGGGAAGTTGAATTTGCGTTTGGCGGTCAGTGATAGCGAACATGGTATTGAATTGGCGCTAGTCGGACAAAACCTCAACGATGAGCGCGTGATTAAGTACGCGGTGCCGCTATCCATCGCCGGATCCTATTACGTGGTTCCCGATGCGCCGCGTACAATCAGTCTACAGTTGAGCTTAAAGCACTGAGATGGCAAGCACGAGAATTGTACAACAGCGGGCGGGGCTTTATAATTGGTATGTTTTGACCGTTTTGACGCTCACCTATTTATTCAACTTTGTTGACAGGAGTATCGTACCAGCGCTGGCGGAATCGATAAAAGCCGACCTTCGCCTTAACGATCTCCAACTCGGGCTTTTGACTGGGCTTGCATTTGCGGTCCTGTACACTTTCGTGAGCGTACCGTTTGCGCGATTTGCCGATCATTATAACAGAGTGCAAATAATTTCTGTGTCTGTGCTGTCTTGGTCGGTAATGACTGCTATATGCGCCATCACGCAGAATTTTACACAACTCGTATTAGCGCGAGCAGGTGTGGGCATTGGCGAAGCGGGTTCTACACCCGCATCGCTATCAGTTCTGGCGGATTATTTCCCGCGTCAACAACGCGCGACGGCGACGGCGATCTTTTCAATGGGCATTCCGCTCGGAATCATGTGTGGATCAGTCGTTAGTGGAATCATTGCTCAGCGGTTTGGCTGGCGCTTGGCATTTGCAATCGTAGGTGCTCCTGGGATCATTCTTAGCGCTATCTCGTATTTTACTCTCCGAGAGCCCGAACGGGGCACTCAAGATGGGAAGGATTTGCGCTCGGATGGTGTTTCAAGTTTAGTTAGCGTGTTGCGCGTGCTCGTTAACCGGACAAGTTTACGCTATGCATGTCTGGCTGGGACACTTCTTTCAATTTCGACTTATGGAATCTCGAATTTTTACGTTCCGTTCCTTATGAGGGGATTTGGGTTGGCGCTCGCAAAGGCCGCGTCCACTTTCGGTATTGTGTTTGGTGTTACGGCATTGGTGGGTATGTGGATTGGCGGATCACTCGGCGATGTTCTATCAAAATACAATCGACGCTTTTATGGTTGGATACCGGGCTCGGCAATCTTGTGTGCCGTTCCGCTATTGGTTTTGGCCTTTTCGCAGGATGCTTTATACCCTTCGATCGTTTATTTTGGTGTGGCCAACCTATTGGTGAACACACATCTTGGCCCTATGTGGGCTCTCGTCCATGATGAACTGAGCGCAGACATGCGCGCGACCGGTGTTTCAATTTTTCTTTTGCTTTTCACTTTAGTAGGTTTGGGCACCGGCCCGCTGATTGTCGGGGCATTAAGCGACATTTTTGCGAAATCGATCTATGCGGCAGCAAGCATCAATTCAGCAATTTGCAGCATGGGGGCGTTTCATCCCGGTGAAAAAAGTGGGATGCTCTGCTTAGCCGGATCCTTCAGGGGGCTTAGATACGCAATGATGTGTATCGTCCTTTTCACCGCAACATCATCTTTTTGCTTCTTCCTTTCGTCGCGAAGGAAGGGACCGGTATAGCCAACTAAGCTAAGGACGGCGCTGGCGCGCGGTTGATTCACTGGAGGCACCGGGAGGTGCTTCGATGAGTGATCTGTTTTGGCTGTCGCAGGCGCAGATGCGCCGGATCGAGCGGTATTTTCCGTTGTCTCATGGCGTCGCGCGGGTTGATGACCGGCGTGTGATCTCGGGATCATCTTCGTAATGACGTTGCCCCACAATGGGCTACGCTGGCACGATGCGCCGAAGGATTACGGTCCGCAAAACGATCTACAATCGCTTCATCCGCTGGAGCCGTTTGGGGGTATTCAACCGGATTTTTGCCGAACTGGCAGTCAAGGGCGGCAAGCCCGACCGGCTGATGATCGATGCCACGCACCTCAAGGCGTACCGCACCGCAGCCAGCCTGTTCATCAAAAAGGGGCTATTCCCCGACGTATCGGGCGCACGAAGGGCGGCCTGAACTCCAAGCTGCACGCGGTGTGCGATGGCGCAGGCCGCCCACTGGTTCTGCTGCTCAGCGAAGGCCAGATGAGCGACTACAAGGGCGCCGCGATGATGCTCAATGCCTTGCCGCCGGCCAAAATCTTGCTCGGCGACAGAGGCTACGACGCCGGCCGGTTCCGCAATGCTCTGGCCAGGCGCGGAATCGTCCCATGCATTCCCTCAAAGACCAACCGCAGAATGCCGATCCCGCATGATCGCACGCTCTACCGCCAGCGCCACAAGATCGAGAACATGTTCGGCAAACTCAAAGACTGGCGCCGCATCCACACCCGCTACGACCGCTGCGCCCATACTCTTCGTCGGCCTTTGCTGCGTGGCCGCGTAAGCCAGGCATAGAAGCCCCCGTGCGAGACACCGAGCGCCGCCCCGCACCTCCAACCGACCGGCCAGATCCCCCGGTGCTTCGCGATGAAGGCGAACCTTATTGGCTCTCCTTCGCGAAGTAGACCGCGGCTTTTTTAGGATGTCTCGCTCGGCTTTGAGCTTCGCCACTTCCCGCTTCAATCGCGTGATCTCGGTTTGCTCCGGGCTCTGTCGCCCATTGCCAGGGAACGCCTGCACCGGATCGTCTCCAAACGCCATCACCCAATAGCGCAGGACCGTCTGATGCACACCGAGACCGTGTGAGGCCGGGCATACGACACGCCCCGTTCCTTAATCAGCTTCACAGCCTCAAGCTTGAACTCGCGCGCAAACTTCCTTCATTCTATAACCCACCTCCAGTTCCATAAAAGCCCCGAACTCGGTGTCTTCGAAACCGGGGACAGGCCAGGTCATCGCAGAAATACTTTTTAAGGGGTCCGGACCCTAAGTCCGAAAGAAAAGAGATAGACAAATGCGCACATGTTCATCAACAACGTCCGAATTAAAAGGGGATTTTCTCATCATCTTTTCGACTTCGCCTGACAGCATAAAGATACGCGTAGCGGCCCCGACAAAGACGTAATCTAGATGATAGGGATCGCCATGGATATAGCAGCCTGCTTTTTGCGCAGCGCGTATCAACACGGCACGTTTATCAAAGATGTGACGGAGATGCTCGTTTACAAGCCAATCAAGCCGTTTGCTTTGCGTGAATGCGACGTGTGCCATTATACGATGAAAATTGACGTTGTTGGCGCTGAAACGAATAAACTCTTCTGAAATAAGTCGAAGAGTAGTAGTTTCATCCACGCCACGCAGTCCCTCGAGCCTCGAGTCGAACGCGCTTCTATAGTTGGTGAGAATGCTGGTGATCGCCGTCTGCCATAGTTTTTCTTTGTTCTGGAAGTGATATGTTAGAAGCGGATGTTTAACGCGTGCTTTGGTGGCGATTACGCGGGTCGACGTACCCTCATATCCGTTTTTGGCGAATTCTGTTACTGCGGCCGTCAAGATTTTGTGGCGTGTAACTATTGTTCGCTGTTGAAGAGGCTTTTCACGGCTTCGTGAGCGGGCCTTGATAGACGTTTTTGCTACCTTTCTCATTTTTTGTCCCCGATCGATCAAAATACATTATGGAACTTGCGCCGATTTCCTTGTTGCATTCTAGGCCGGGACCCATAAAAAGCATTTCTGCGACAACAGTTTTGCGATTCACTGTTGACGTGCACCCCGATATGCCCTCGTTTAAGTGCCGATAATCTTCATTGCTCCGCGACATTACTGGCCAGTCGACAGCACGAAGAAGGAAGAATTTTGTAGCCCGAATGCTCCAAAATTGGGACAAGTTCAATGAAGAACGGGCCCTACCTTCGCTTGGATGAAAGAAAGGGCTTGACGGTCAGAACTGTTCATCCGCAGGAGGCAATGCCATATCACAAGGCTGTAACAGGCAAGATATTCGACTGGAATTCTGCCAAAGCCGCCCCAGCGATTCTGGGATCGAACGCTCGTTCATGAGCAAGTTCTGTCAAAATGCCAAGATCCTTTAGCATATTTTCAGCGGAGCGGCGCGGGAACGTGCCACTAGCCAGCAAAGGCGCAAATAATTGGCTCAATTTAGAACTTGCAGCCGCCCCCTCCAAAGCGTCGATAACAGTGTTTCCGTCTAAGCCGAAAAGTCCTGCAAATCGGAACATTTCCGACCATATAGCTAAAGTCCCACACACGACCATTTGATTGCAGGATTTTACCAGGAGCCCGCTGCCAGCGGGCCCCATCGCTAGCACCCTTCGGCAATACTGTGAAATAAACTCTTTTACCGGGCGCGTGTCGCCATCCCGTCCGCCAAGCCAGGCAATCAGATCACCGTGCTGTGCTGCGTTGGGACCGCCGGACAGCGGAGCATCAACCCAAGCGATGCCTGAAGATTGAAGTGACTGATTTCCAAATCGTTGACAATCTTCGGGCGCGATCGTCGTGTGATCCACGATTATCATACTTGACGAGGCGCTATTCATGACCCCATTTTGACCGAACACAACGGATTCAACCGCCTGCGCGTTTGTCAAACAAAGAAATACGAATCTAGCGCCGACAGCAGCGTCGGCGGCCGATGTCGCGGGGATTGCACCAAGCGCTGCGGCTTCAGCAATTTTGGCGGGTTCCAGGTCCCATACTTTGATCCGATGTCTCAAAGATAACAACTTTGAAATGATCGGCAATCCAAGGCGTCCGGCCCCGACCCATCCCAACTGTGCCATTGATCGCACTCGCTAGCTTTTCTGAATTCTACCCATAGTCAGGACGCGCGCATGTAGGCTTCAATAGATTCCGGCCCTTGGACAAGAATCTGCGCATTGGTGTTGATGTCCACGCTCCTGGGCATCAGAACATCTGCGGGACGCACACGATATTCCAGCGCACTCGCCGGTTCCGATGGTTCTTTGCCGTTCAGAAGATCTTTCACGCCCGAGAGCAAGCGCTTGCGCACCGCTATGATTGCGGTGTCAGATGCCGTCAGTCTTTCACGGCTTCGATCAAGGATTGGGCCACCGCCTTGGTTTGCCGTCACAGCGTAGTCTTGCAGTGGGATTGACTCGATGCCGGTGAAAGAATTTTCCTTTTGATCTCTGCGGTCAATAAGGTAATCGTTTCCCGCGTTGCCCTGAGTAAAGTAAGTCCCCGGCTTCATTGCTGGAAAGAGCTTACCGCTGTGTACGAGATCCCAGTCTTGATTGGTAAGTTCTGCATCAATACGGCTATAAATGCGAATATGCATAGTGTTCACATCATCTATCGGTATCCGAATATTGGTTATGAACGGCCTATTGCTGGGACTTGCCACAAGCGTTGCGTTCGGCACGAGCCACTGACTAAACCGCCAATGGTAATGATCCGGCCCGGCATCGCGCTGTGCGGCTAGCAACAATCCATAGTTCATCGATACGACGTTATAACGAGGGGCTGTATCATCGAAGATGAACTTCGAGAGTGGTACGGGTCCTGCGCCTCTATGCAGGAAGGAAACGTGGCTCGAATCTACATCTCCTTCCATTGACTGCAGCCAATTGGTAGGGATGATCATCTTCTGAATGTATCGATGCGTAGCGGGGAGGTTGAAAACTTCCGCGGCAGGGAATTCTGGCATAAGGTCGCGCGGGCCAAGATACGCCCATATGATACCGCTACGCTCTACTGTCGGATATGATGTTATCTTCATGTTTTTTCGGATGCGGTCTCCGTCCGGCGCATTTGGAAGATCAACGCATCTCCCTTCAGTATCGAACTTCCAGCCATGATAGACGCAACGCAGACCGCAGTCTTCATTGCGTCCCCAAAAAAGCTCCGCGCGCCTGTGCGGGCAGTAAGCGTCGACCAAACCAATTTTGCCGTTTGTGTCTCGAAAGGCAACTAGTTCTTCGCCCATCAATTTGACGCGAACTGGCGGGCAATCCGGCGCGAAAATTTCCTCCGAAAGAAGCGCGGGCGTCCAAAATCGCCTCAAGTATTGGCCCATTGGAGTGCCAGGCCCGACGCGAACCAGCAATTCATTATCTTCATGTTTCAGCATTTTTTTCTCCCTGTGGGCTCACCATATCACAAACTTGACATGAGGTCAGTTGTTATGTCAATAATTTGCTCAAATGGACAGTTTTCTGAAACGCCAATCAAAAAATCTATTAGCATGGCGCGGAATGGATAGGTAAGACAGTGGGGATTTCAGAGGCGATGCTTGGTCGGGCGGCGAAGTTGTCCGCAGCCAGCCTGTACGAAGCGGCAGGTCGGAAGGGGTGCTTGCCCGCAAAAATAAAGCCACTGGCGCCCAGCATGCGCGCGTGTGGACCGGCATACCCTGTACGGTGTGCCGAGGGAAACAACCTCCCGATACATCAGGCGCTTGCGAGTGCCCGATCTGGTGATGTGCTTGTAGTTTCTGTGGAAGGCGACCCGGAATTCGGATTTTGGGGTGAAGTTATGGCGACTGCCGCAATCGCGCGTGGCGTTGCTGGGATTATCCTAAATGGGGGGGTGCGGGATAGTTTGCGACTGATCGATCTGGGGCTTCCGACATTTTCTGAAAATGTCAGCATCCGTGGCACCGCAAAAGATTTGTTTCCCTCAAAAACCGCAGTCGGCGAACCCGTCTGCCTAGGTGATGCGCACGTTTGCCCTGGGGATTTGGTGCTTGGTGATGCCGATGGGGTTGTCGTCCTCGCGCCGGAGGTGGCTTGTGTCGCAATTCCTGCAGCTGAACAGCGCGACCTAAAGGAATTGAAAATTCTCGATCGAATTCGTAACGGCGCCCTCACCCTAGATATCTATAAACTTCCAGTAGTACGAGAAATCCACCCATGATTATTGATTCGCACGCGCACTTAGTCGCGCCGTCTTCGCTTTACGCACATCGAAGCCAGTTGGCCGTGTCTGGCGGGCAATATGGCGATCCTTACCGAGCGTCGGTGAGTCAAAAAGACTTGGAAGAGTCGGCGGCGCAAAATGTGAAGATCATGGATGGCGTTGGGACAGATGTTCAAATTCTATCGCCTCGTCCGTTCCTCATGATGAACGGAAGAGCCCGATGGGAGGATATTACGAGCTGGGTATGGGATCAGAACGATACAATCGCGCGCACGATTAACCTATATCCGTCCCGTTTTCGTGGAGTCGGCGCTCTGCCGCAGCAGGAAGGTCGGTCTGCCACATTCTTGTTTGACGAAATCAAACGTGTCGAAGATCTGGGATTTGTTGGCGTCCTCATCAATCCCGATCCCGGTGAAGGAAGCGGTAGCACGCCGCCTCTTGGTAATCCTTATTGGTATCCCCTTTACGAAAAATTGTGTGAGATGGACTTCCCCGCACACATTCACAGCGGCAACTGCTGCAACGGCCGTGAGACTTACGATGAACATTTCATATCGGAAGAGAGCATAGCAATAACTTCGATCTACCGCGCTGGCGTGTTTGATCGATTTCCAGAATTGAAGATTTTGGTGAGCCATGGCGGTGGCGCGATACCTTATCAAATAGGCCGTTGGCGGTCGCATCGAGAAATGGCGCGTGCCGCTGGAAGGATTGCCAAGGATGCGCCATCCTTTGACGATGTATTGAAACGATTCTGGTTCGATACTGTTCTTCATAATCAAGGCTCGTTGAAACTGCTGTTCGATGTCGTGGGAGCAGATCGCTGTTGTTTTGGGACGGAGCGTCCAGGCAGTGGCTCGGGACTGGATTCCCAAACGGGGCGGCCCTTCGATGACCTGAAGCCGGTGATTGAGGGCATGCCAAATCTCTCGACGAGTGATTTGCACAACATTTTCGAAGGAAATGCCCGTCGACTTTTTAATCGCCTGGGTACGTGACATGGCTAACCTTGTGCTCGGTTTAGGAACTTCACACACTCCTTTGCTCACATTGCCGTCGAAAGAATGGAGCCATCGAGCAAATGCTGACTATGGCAATTCTCAGTTAAATCTGTCCGATGGCCGCTCGGTAAACTATGAAGAGCTACTCTTGGAAGTTGGCGGTCGTTATGAAAATGATATCACGCTTGATATTCTGGAGAGGAAGGCATTGGCTTGCCAACGCGCCCTCGATCGAATGGCCGACGAGATCGAAGCGGTATCGCCTGATGTTGTTGTAATTGTGGGGGATGATCAGAGAGAATTGTTCTCTGCCGCAAATCAGCCTGCGATTTCAGTTTTTTACGGCGAAGAAGTGAAAACGTCTGACACGTTTGGGCGCGAGGGCCTCCCTCAATGGCAGCGAAAAGTTGGGGAGGCTTATCTTATGGAGCGGGCCCATACACTGCGCGGATCTCCAGAACTTGGCCTTGACGTTATTCAGGGTCTTTTGGATCGTGGCATCGATATTGCGACGTCCCAATATGTGGTTAGTGCAGACGGCGCGGGATTCGGACATGCGTTCGGATTTGTGGTGAAGCGATTGTTCAGAGGACGTAACATTCCTATACTGCCTCTTTTGATAAACACATATTATCCGCCCAACGTACCGAGTCCTGCGCGCTGCTATGAAATAGGTCGCGCTTTAAGGGCCGCTCTGGAGCGGAGCGCGTTTTCCATTAGAGTTGCCATTATAGCTTCGGGTGGATTGAGCCACTTTGTTGTTGACGAGGCTCTCGACAGAAGTGTGCTCGATGCAATCAGGCGCACCGATGTTGCAGCATTGAAAGCTATACCAAGGGATGCCCTGAACTCCGGTTCTTCTGAGATTTTGAACTGGGTGCTGACCGCTGGTGCGCTCGAAGGCATCCCGCTGACTTGGTGCGAGTATCAACCGCTATATCGCACGCCGGCCGGAACAGGGATAGGAGCCGCGTTTGCGGCTTGGCGCGTCTAGTTTCGCGAAAGGAACAAAGGTGTTCGTCCGACGCAGCATCAATATCGTTGGGTTCAGCCATGGAAAGCAGCCCATCCCCGCAGCCTCGCGTGTCGGCCCGCTCGTTGTGACTGGTGGTGTCTATGGACTGAATAGGGAGACGGGCGCGCTTCCGAATGATGCGTCTGAGCAAGCGAAGCTGATGTTTGAAAACCTTCGAAGTATACTCGATGCAGCAGGCGTGACTTGCGAAAGCGTCGTACGCATGACGATTTTTGTAAGGACTCCCGCCATACGGGACGTTGTGAATGCGGAGTGGGTGAAAATGTTTCCAGATGCTTCGTCGAGGCCTGCGCGCCACACCATTCAAAACGATAACTTGCCGGAAAACATGCTTGTCCAGTGCGATGCGATAGCATTCGCGAGTGGTACATAGGCTCAGTGTCGGAAGAGTCATCTCTGGCCTCGCTTCCGGCAGATCCGAGATTTTTTGTGGGACAGCTTAGCTTTCTGTCAAATCAGCGGTGTTTCCAAGAATGGCTACGATACTCGAAAGACTTGTTCTGCTAGATACATGTGCAGTGTCTGATGCTTTGGACAAACTCAACCTGCGTGGTGCCGTTTGGGGATTGGGGCCGTTGACTGTGCGGCGGCGCGTTGCGGGCAGAGCGGTTACGGTCAAGCTTGGCCCGCCATTAAAAGGTACCCCTAAACAGCATCTAGGCGTAGGCGCAATTTTGGCGGCGCACGAGGGCGATATCATAGTTGTTGAGCATCGAGGCCGATTGGATACAGCCGGATGGGGCGGTCTCTTGAGCCGCAGCGCTGTGAAGAAGGGTGTTGCCGCTGTCGTTATCGATGGTGCGTGCCGCGACGTGGACGAGTGCATCGAACTCGGACTTCCTATCTACGCGCGGCAACCTGTTCCCGTTACGGCGCGCGGACGCGCCGTCGAGCACAGCTTTAATGAGGCCATCGTTATTTGCGATGTCGTCGTGAAGCCTAGTGATCTGGTTCTCGCGGATGGCAATGGCGTTGTCTTCATAGATGCGGTGGCCGCTGATGATGTTATCTTGGCGGCCGAAGAGATCTTTGCGCGCGAACAATTTATGGCAGGAGCCATTGATCGCGGCAGATCCGTTGGCGAAGTTATGGATGCGGAATATGAAAAAATGCTCATCAAAACGGGATAAGGTCATGGAAGATGTGGCGGCAAGGCTGAAGGCAATCGGAGTGACGTCGCTGTCCGATGCCCTAGATAGGTTGGGTATCGATGGCCAATGCCTCGGCATCATGGGATTTACCCGGGAAATGAGCTTTGCGGGCCCTGCCTTCACCGTCCGGATGGTGCCGGTAGGGCAAACTGGTGGTTCGGTTGGCGATTACATCGACGACGTGAAACCGGGTCAGGTTGTAGTTTTGGACAACAATGGCCGCTTAGATGCTACCGTTTGGGGAGATATTCTGACGCTCGTCGCTCACCTTAATGGGATTGCCGGTACTGTGATCGATGGCGTGTGCCGCGATGTTGGCCGGAGTATCCAGTTAGATTATCCGGTCTTTGCAAGGGCAAATACCATGCGAACGGGCAAGGATCGGGTAACTGCGGACGCATACAATGTTACGATCCAGGTCGCAGGGGTGCGCGTGTCACCTGGAGACTGGGTCGTAGGAGACGGCGACGGCGTAGTTTGTATTCCATCTGACGCTATCGAAGGGATTCTTCACACGGCGGAGAAGATCGAGGCAGCGGAGCAGAAAATCCGCGATGCCGTGCAGGCCGGCTCACGTCTCGACGAGGCGCGCGCCAAGGCGGGTTATCATTCTCTGCAATCAAGGGCTGAGCCACAGGCTAGGAACGATTAGCATTTTGCGTAAGTGCTTGCGTCGGTCAGACAAGATCTGATACTCGTCACGGCTAAATTTCGTGCAGCAAGTGCTTAATATCACGCGGTTCAGCGGTTTTTAAATTGAAGCGCAGCGCCGTATTGCGCCAAAATAGTTCCGCAGTGTAGTGCAGCAACTGCAACTTGACCTGAGCTCCTGAACCTCCTCCAAAAATGGGTATGTGGGCTGTCCCCGGTTCGGATGACACGCGCTTAAGCTAATCCTGCCTTCCTCTCGAAGTCCATTGGGCTCAGATATCCGATTGTCGAGTGCCTGCGCTTGGTATTGTAGAAGCGTTCGATGTAGTCGAACACGTCGGCCTTGGCTTCATCCCTCGTGCGATATGTCTTTCTTGCGGTGCGCTCCGTCTTCAGCGAGGAGAAGAAGCTCTCCATCGCCGCGTTGCCCAGACATTGCCCGAGCGGCTCATCGAGCAGGTGACGCCATGATCGGTTATCAGCCGCTGGAACTGCTCGGATGTGTACTGGCTGCCGCGGTCGGAGTGATGCAGCAAGGCGCGCGGCTTGCCCCGGCGCCAGATCGCCATCACCAACGCGTCGGTGACGAACTGCGCCGTCATGGTTGCGCTCATCGACCAGCCCACCACACGCCGGGAGAACAGATCGACCACCGCCGCAACGTACAACCAGCCTTCGGCCGTCCAGATGTAAGTGAAATCGGCAATCCATTTGCGGTTCGGAGCGGCCGCTTCAAAGCTGCGGTCGAGCACGTTGGGCGCGATGGCGCCGGCCTGCCGCTCACCCAAATCGGTCGGCAGCCGGCGCCGTCGCGGACGCGCTTTAAGCCCGTGGTTGCGCATCAATCGCTGAACGCGATGCAGGCCGCAGACAGCTCCATCTTCGATCAGATCGTGCCACACCCGCCTGGCCCCATAGGTCCGGTCGCTGGCCAGGAAGCTCGCGCGGACCTGGGCTCCCAGCTCTTCGTCGCTGCGGCTGTGTTGGCTGCGCGGCCGCGTCAGCCAGGCGTAGAAGCCACCGCGCGAGACACCGAGCGCCCCGCACAACCATACCGCCGGCCAGACCACCCGGTGCTTCGCGATGAAGGCGAACTTCACGTGCTCTCCTTCGCGATGTAGGCCGCGGCTTTTTTTTAGGATGTCGCGCTCGGCCTTGAGCTTGGTGACCTCGCGCTTCAGCCGTGTGATCTCGGCCTGTTCCGGACTCTGCCGCCCGTTGCCGGGAAAGGCCTCTACCGGATCGTCAGCAAATGCTTTTACCCAATTGCGCAGCACCGTCTGGTGCACGCCGGGGTCGCGCGAGGCCTGCGCATACGCAACGCCCCGCTCCCTGATCAGCCTGACAGCCTCAAGCTTGAACTCCCGCGCAAACTTCCTTCATTCCATGACCCACCTCCAGTTCCATAAGAACACCTAACTCGGTGTCTTCGAAACCGGGGACAGGCCAATGTACCCAAGACGACAAAGTCACGCCGCCTTGCCTAATCTCATTTCTGACTGTCGATCCGATCCGGTTTCTCATTCTTGAGTGCGGGGCTTCCGCGCCTGCGCCAGAGCGTAAGGGTCTGTTCGCGCGTTTCGGACTGGAGCGTAAAGGCCAGTTCAAGGAAGCCACCGTAAAGCGCCGCGCGATCGTCGTTCGCGAGTTCCACCAGCCCGGATTTTGTGACCAGGCCACCGAGTTCGATCAGATGTTTGGTGCGCTCGCGCCGCTTCACCACCCACTCCCGCGTGTCATGTCTCGCGCGCTGTGCTTCCAGGCGATCTCTGTGGGCCGCCGCCCGCCGCAGCGCTCGCTGTGTTGCCACCAGATTTGCGCGGAGCTGACTTGGCTGTTCCCCGAAAGAACTCCGCACCCCGTTTGCGCCAGCGCTCCTTCTCGGCGGTGTCGTTTGTCTCGGCGATCGCGAGCAATCCACCAGCCAGCATTTCCGTATCGAGCGCGTCTGCGCCGGTCGCAACGATCAGCTCGCCAAGCTGACGCCGCTTGTTCTCCTTGAGCGCCTTGGTCTTGTCGGTCAGAGTTTTCAGAGCGGCATCGAAGTCGCGTGGTTTGCGCATTGTCTGTCTCCTTGTCGATTGTCCTGTTAGGATAAGCGTTGCGCCCGCCGATTGCTGCATTGTGCGTGAGACAGCGTGGCATGGTGCGATCCCTCACGAGAATCTTTTTCGGGAGGGCGCGCTTATACGTCGTGCCGACGTGCGCTTCGAAGCGTATGACCATCGGCATGGCGATCTATCATTTCTCCGCGAAGATCATCAGCCGCGCCAACGGATCGAGCGCGCTGGCCTCTGCCGCCTATCGCTCCGCCTCCCGGCTTCACGACCAGCGCCTGGACCGCCATCACGACTTCACGAACAAAAGCGGTGTCGTTCATTCGGAGGTGATGACGCCGGATGGCGTTCGGCAAGAGTTTCGGGAACGCGAGCGGCTATGGAATGCGGTTGAAGCGGCCGAGAAGCGGAAAGACGCGCAACTGGCCCGCGAAGTGGAGTTTGCCATTCCGCGCGAAATGGATCAGACGCAAGGGATCGAGCTGGCGCGGGACTTCGCGCAAAGGGAGTTTGTGCCGCGGGGCATGATTGCCGACCTCAATGTCCATTGGGACATTGGCGCAGACGGTGCGCCCAAGCCGCATGCGCATGTCATGCTCACCATGCGCAGCGTGGACGAACAGGGCTTCGGCGCCAAGGTGCGGGACTGGAACCGCGTCGATCTGCTGGAGCATTGGCGCGAAGCCTGGGCCGTCCATGTCAACGAGCGCCTGGCCGAGCTTGGAATCGATGCGCGGATCGATCACCGCTCACTGGAAGCCCAAGGCATCGATCTGGAGCCGCAGCACAAGATCGGCCGCGCCGCGCGGTCACGGGCCGCGGACGGATTGGAAGCCGACCGTCTGGATGAACATCGCGAGATCGCGCGCGAGAACGGCGAGCGGATCATCCGCGATCCAACGATTGCGCTCGACGCCATCACGCGCCAGCAGGCCACGTTTACAGAGCGCGATCTGGCGATGTTCGCGCATCGCCATTCCGATGAGTTGGAGCAGTTCAACGCCGTCATGGGAGCCGTCCAGAGTTCGCCGGAGTTGATCCGGTTGGGCCGTGATGGACGCGGCGAAGACCGCTTCACCAGCCGCGAGATGATCGCCGTCGAAGAACGGTTGCACCGCGCCGCCGAGTTGATGGTGGAGCGCACGCGGCATCGCGTTCGCGAGAGCAGCGTTTCGCACGCATTGAAGCGCGCCGAGTCTGACGGTCTTGTCCTGTCACGCGAACAGCGCACCGCCTTCGCGCACGTGACGGAAGCCCACGATCTTAACATCGTGGTCGGCTATGCCGGCGCGGGCAAATCGGCGCTCTTAGGTGTAGCGCGCGAGGCTTGGGAAGATTCCGGGTTCCGCGTGAGCGGTATCGCTCTTTCCGGTATCGCCGCCGAGAACCTCGAAGCCGGGTCTGGCATCGCGTCACGCACCATCGCGAGCCTGGAGCATCAATGGAGCCAAGGCCGCGAGATTCTAAATGCGCGGGACGTGCTGGTCATCGATGAAGCCGGGATGGTCGGCTCGCGCCAGTTGGAGCGGGTTTTGAGCGAAGCCGAACGGCGTGGCGCCAAGGTGGTTCTGGTCGGCGATCCCGAGCAGCTTCAGGCCATCGAAGCGGGCGCCGCCTTCCGCTCCATTACCGAGCGCGCGCCGCATGTCGAGATCACAGAAATCCGCCGCCAGCGCGACGGCTGGCAGCAGACCGCCACCCGCGAACTCGCCACCGGACGCACGAACGAAGCCCTCGACGCCTATCGCGGTCACGGCATGGTCCATGTCGCAGACTCGCGCGATGAGGCGCGCAGCAACTTGATCAAAGGTTGGGAGCGGGATAGCGCCGAGACACCCGGCAAAACCCGCATCATTCTCACCCACACCAACGACGAAGTGCAGGCGCTTAATGAACTCGCGCGCGGACGGCTCAAGGAACGCGGCGAGCTGGGAGAAGATGTTGCAATCCATGTCGAGCGCGGCGCGCGGGACTTTGCGGCGGGCGACCGCGTGATGTTCCTCAAGAACGACCGCGGGCTGGGCATCAAGAACGGCTCGCTGGGTATCGTGGAGACCGTCAATTCCAAACACATGGACGTGCGGCTCGATAGCGGCCGGATTGTCGGCTTTGATCTGAAAGATTACGCCCATCTCGATCAAGGCTACGCCGCCACCATCCACAAGGCGCAGGGTGTTACCGTCGATCGTGTGCATGTGCTGGCGACGCCGGGCCTGGATCGTCATGGGGCCTATGTCGCCCTATCGCGCCATCGCGAGTCCGTGGCGCTTCACTATGGCCGCGACGACTTCGCCGACGACGCCCGGCTTGCGCGCGTCCTGTCGCGCGACCGCGCCAAGGACATGGCGAGCGACTACACGCGGGAAGATCGAACGCCGGATCATCCCAAGCCGGAACGCGCGCCCGAACCGCGCCGGACCCGCAGCATCTTCACCGGATTCCATGCGAACCCGGTTGCGCGGCAGCCGATGGTGGCGGACGCGGCCAGCGAACCGGCGTCCGCGCTGCAACAGGCTGTCCGCCGTTATGCGCGCAGTGTCTTGGACATCGCCAAGATGGAGGAACTCAATCTTCCCATCTTGCCGCATCAGGTCCAGGCGCACGAGCGCGCTGGCGTTGCCCTGGATATGATCCGTCCCCATGCGTCGGCCGATCTTGGCAATGTTTTTGCCCGCGATCCGGCATTGGCGGAAGACGCCGCTATCGGAAAGACGCGAGCCACCATCCGTGCCATGCAGATGGAAACGGAGATCCGGACCAATCCTGAACTCCGCGCCGACCGTTTTGTCACCCGCTGGCAGAGCCTGGACCGCCAGCGTCTGCGCTTCGACCGCAACGGCGACTGGCGGGGCGAGCGCAATGTCCGTGGCACGATGGCCGATTTGGCCAAGAGCCTGCATCGCGATCCGCAACTGGAGTCGATCCTGCACAGCCGCAGACGTGAGCTTGGTATTGCGATGGAGAGCGGTCCCAGCATCGGGGGAAGCCTGATGGAATATCTGGGACGCGGCCGGAACCTGGGCTTGAGCCTCTAAGGAGAGCGATATGACGGACGCGCAAGAAGCGGCAACACCGCAGGAGAACATTGATCCGGCCGCGCTCGCGTTCGAGGAACTGCGTCAGGAGGTGGCGTTGACGCGGCGCGCGGTCGCCGGGCTGGCGGCGGAGCGCGCCGCCATTGAGATTCCCGATTACAGCGAGACGTTGGGCAAGATCGTCCAGAGTTCGGCGGTGACCGCAAAAAACCTCAAGGCGCTTGCGGAACATCCCATCCTCCACGCGACTGTACAGGATTGGGCCGATGCGATCGTGAAAGCGAACACGCCGGCCCGGCATGCCAGTCAGAACGCTCTTGCGAACCTTCACAGCCAATTGTCCCAGGTGGCCGATGACATGGCCGCGTCGCTGCGCAAGGCCCGCACGGCCGACAGTCAGCGCCAATGGCTGCTGTGGACATTCGGCGGCGGGTTGCTCGCCGGCGTCCTGCTCGGCATCTTCGCCATCTTGCCGCTCGTCCATGCTCTTTGAGGTAGTGAAGGTCTGATCGCAAAAATAATTTTGCACCGACCACTGTCCGCGCGCGCGTTCGTTCGCGTTCGTCTCCATGCGTGAAGGCACGCCGGCATTCGACGGTTACGGATGCGCGTTGAAATAGGCGCCGTTGACTCCGCATGGATGCGCGCAAATCTATTTGCCGTGGTCAGATCGGATGCTGGAATGCCAGAGCCCGAGAAAATCCTTCGCATGCGCACGGTACTTGATCGCACGGGACTCAGCAGGTCCACGATCTATCGCAAGGTGCGCGAGGGGACGTTTCCGCGTCAGGTTGAGATCAGCGAGCATTGCCGCGGCTGGCGCGAGTCCGCCATCAATCGCTGGATCGCCGATCCTGCTGCCTACCGCGAGAACATCGCCGCTGAACCGCTTCCCGCGAGCGTGGTCCTCACGCGACCGCGATTGCTTGCATAGCGCGGTCATCATCGATCATAGCGCCAGTTTCCCGTTTTCTTTGCTGCATCCCGTGAGAGTGCCGGGCCGCGGCACGCGGTCAAGCCCGCGCGTTCCGCGCCCCTTCGGGCTTCGGGGCTTGACCGCGTGCCTCTCCGGCCCGGCATACGCTTGGGATGCGCGAAACGGGGGTGGGAGGGTTTCTCCTGTTTCCAACTTGCCGATCCTTCTGAACTCTTGTTGATGATGATGTATGATGATGGTTTGTGAGGCCGCAGCGTAGAAAAGAGGGCTACGTAGCAAAAAAAGGCCATTGATTTTGTTCGTGGCCGTGCAAAGTTTTTCGTGGGGGCCTGCTCTTGTTCACGAGGCCACAATGATCCGCGACAACACATCTGACCGCACGGCGACCGATTTCGCTCAAACCACCGCGGCTTCTGTCCGCGTTTCCGCACGCCGGACGCCACCGATCGAAATTCCGTTCATGCAGCGGCCCACCTGCACCATCAAGGAGGCGTGCAAGGCTGCGGGTATGGGCCGGACGAAGTTCTACGAACTCATCAAAGGCGGCGTGATCAAGATTACGCCGGTTGGCCGGCGCCGCTTGGTGCAGGTGCCGTCGCTGCTGAAGTTTCTGAAAATCGCAATCGATGATGGCCAATATACGGGCACTGAAAAACTCTAATTTCCTTCGGCTTTTCGATGCGCTGGAAAGGCAACAACCATGCCTGTTCTGCGAAGAATGTCGAGGTGATCCGCCCACCAAGACAGCATTCGAACGCGCTCGCCCCAATGTTCGCCCCGGGCGTAAGCACGTCGAATATCGTTGCCCTCAACATGACCGAGTTGGCGCTCGATGGCGTCCGCATGCCACTGCCCAGCTTCGTTCAACATGGTGGAGGCAACGGCTCTAAAACCGTGTGCGGTCATTTCGTCTTTTGCGTATCCAAGCCGGCGTAGCGCCCCGTTCATCGTATTTTCCGATATGGATCTGCGCACGGTCAGAACACTCGGAAACAACAGGTCGGATCGACCAGTAATTTGGTTTAAATCGCGGAGTATATCCAACGCTTGTTTTGGCAGTGGCGACCGATGTGGCCGGCGCATTTTGGTGCGTTCTGCGGGGATCGTCCAAATGGCCTGATCCAAATCAAACTCCTGCCACTGCGCCGCCCGCAACTCGCCAGGCCGTGGAAAGAGTAACGCCATGAGCTTCAAGGCGGCTTTCGTGGTGGGCTGGCCGTCGAAGGTCTCGATGGCTCTCAGGAGGCCGCCGAACTTTTGTGAATCTAAGATTGCGGCACGGGGGGTGATCGTCGGGGTCGCAAGCGCTCCAGCCAGTGCTACGGTGGGATCGTGTTCGGCGCGGGTTGTTGCAATTGCATAACGAAACACGCTGCCGATGGTCGAGCGTAATCGACGGGCCGTCTCCAGCCGCCCGCGTTTTTCCACCTGACGCAAAACTACCAGAACTTCCGCGGACTTGATTTCGGCGATGGGACGATTGCCAAGAAGGGGCTTTGCGAAATCGAGCAGCCATTCGACCTTTTTCATCGTGGCTTGCGCGCGATTTTGCGCCTTCAGCTTTGCGATGTATTCGTCGGCCACGACGGAAAAGGTACAAGCCTGCGAAAGCTGTTTGGTGAGCTTTTCGAGACGGGCATTCGCAGCGGGATCGACACCACTTTCCAGCGCCTTCTTTGCCTCGTCTCGTTTCGCCCGCGCCTCGGCGAGCGAGACCTCCGGATAGGTGCCAAACGCGACCATCTTCTGTTTGCCGGCAAACCGATACTGGAGCCGCCACAGACGACCACCAGAGGGCGTAAGCAACAAGTGCAAGCCGCCGCCATCTGACAGCTTTCTTGGCCGGTTTCCGGGTCTGCTTTTGCGGACGGTGGTGTCCGTCAAGGGCATGTGTTGGTATCCGGTTTGTTGGTACTTTGGAAATTCCAACAAAAGTACCAACAAAAGTCGCAACTAGGAAGGGACTTCGCCGAACGGACGTGGACGCAATTTTTATAAAATCCCTTTTGGCTCAGTTATTTACTGAACAGCCCTGAACCTTTGCGAACAAACGCGAACGGGTAATGGTGCCCAGGGGCGGAATCGAACCACCGACACGCGGATTTTCAGTCCGCTGCTCTACCGACTGAGCTACCTGGGCTTACCGTGCCGCCGGAAAGCGCTGCTTTTAGAAGAGGCTGCAGGCACTG
>Ga0209930_1001336_pt1 | contig 39741 bp, 49 predicted proteins | sample ThiBiot_500_biof_2_FD_183948 | JGI IMG/M metagenome (GOLD analysis project Ga0209930, IMG submission 183948) | Wastewater bioreactor microbial communities from Cape Town, South Africa - Thiocy_cont_500_biof (SPAdes) | ecosystem: Engineered > Bioreactor > Thiocyanate-remediating >...
TTTAATCTTATCAACAAGCTAATGATAAGTGTAATAAGTCCGATAAGAATGAAAATACAACATATTACACAGAAAAATCTTCGAAGTGAACATTGTCGCTTTTTTCGTTTTCTTTGTTTATGGATACTACGAATGACTTCACCATATTGTTTCAGGGAACTACTCGGAGGCAGTCTTAAAATAGAAGGTCGTTCTTTTGCCGAACGATGGTAAACAGTAGTTTGAGATTGATTACTATCAGAGTGTCTGTAATTGATTTTCCTGTGAATTATAATAACTGATCGATTTTTCTTCTATGATATAGATAAAAGTCATTTTTTATATCAATTATACGGATTATATGTAGAAACTTACACGATGCCGACGCCGACGGGATGCCATTTTTATTTGAAAGAAAGAAAAAAAGAACGAATCTCATAGACAGAAAAACCATGAAAATGCCAATATAATTAATGCATATATAATTTCATGATTCAAAAAAAATTTTCCAGAATAGAATTCAATAGTTTATTCAATAAAAAAAAGAGATTCTACATTTACGCTCTGGATTAATTATATGATAAATCTAAGAAAAAACATCTTGTATGATCTTCTGAATAAGTGACCCATTAGCATTAGCTTCTGTGAAAGACAAGTATTCTCCACGAGCATTTTGTGATAGTTGCTCATAGTATGCACGATATGGCCCTAAAATATAAAACATAATAGATACTTATTTAGCATAAATACTAACGAATTGAAGGTTCCATTCCAATAGTATAGAGTATGATCTTTTTCTGTTTCATCTCCGTAGAAATTTGCAATGGACTAAGACCGCAAATACACTCGTCTAAAAATGGATAAGTTTCGGGATCGACTCCATGAGGAGGTGCATCACAAAGGAGAATACAGATTTTTGTACACGCAGACTGTTTTAGCAAATGGAACGCTTTATTAAGTCCATCAGCAACTGCTTCTGGTCCATCTCCGCCAACTCGGCAACTATCCGTGCGTAAATGTGCAATGATTTCGCCTAGTGGAGTTTCAAAATTATAGGTTCTTGCAACAAATTCGTGTATCTAAACAAAATATTAGCGTTCATGCAGTTTCCTATGGTTTAGCACGTTTTATGATACTAACCTCAGGAGGATGATCTCGATATTCTACCAAGGCACAGCGTAATCTAATGCTTTGTCGTTGAGCAATATCATATATAATTGAAATAATCATATTAACAGTTGCTTCGCGGTATTTCTGCATGGATTCAGTGCAGTCTAGCACAAATACAATATCTAAATTACAAATCGATATTTGCTAGTATAGCGAGCATTTCAGAAATATATACCAAGATTACGTATGCCATAATCTGTATATGTCGTTAAATTGGTATCGCGATGTGCCAAACGAGTTATACCTAAATGAATGTAAGTACCTTCTGTTTCTCCAGCAACAATCGTCGCTGAAATATTATCCTCGCCGTCATTATTCATTTCGAATAGACCGTCTAAATTTTAAGAACAAGCGTATTCATGTAACTAATTGTTATTTGAACGAAATTTAATTGAATCAATAAAAAGCCATATTGGTGTACTGCATTATAAAATAATAGTTCTCTATAAAGAACTTTTATTACTTTACTGTACAGAACATTTGTCGAATCCCGTTTGCGTTTGTGTAAATGATTTGAGTCATTCTAGTCTCGTATAAATAAAAAATGCGTGACATGTAGCGCTGTATTTTATTTGATTACGTATTTTCAATAACTTGATCAGACTGGTATATATCTTTGGTAGATATTTCAGAAGGATTTTTTCTGATTTTCAAGTATTTTCTTAGCAATGAAATTTTATTCATTTATTATAATCAATATTATGAAAATTACGAATATAAAGTAACACTGATATTATCTATATCACCATTGTTGCGATTACCGGTTGTGAAAGATATTCTCACAACTACGATAATAGTATAAGCACCAATGGGAATCAGACCATTCGTTTGACGGAACAACAGTGATGTTTCATTTCCACGATCAGCTGCAAGTACTGGTCCAATTTGAGTTCCATTACCAATTGTCTGATTGAATTGATCTTGAAAAAATAATGAAACTGAAGCACAATCATTTTGATTCTGATAACCACCCAACCATGCTGATAGGTTATATTTCACTAATTGATTATCAATGAGATATGAATCGATATAATTATTCAAATCAATAGTTTGCCACATTGTTGTTTCTTTTGATAGTTGACCCGTAAAATAACAGTTTCCTCGATCACTACAATAAATACAATATAAACAATAGAGATGCATCTATTCGACTACCTTGGTCCAGGAGTTCCATAATTTTGATAAGCATACAAAGTGTTATTGTAGCCGGTTTGCGTTATCGAGCCATTATAGTTCCATCCTGTTGGTGAAGTAACACCTGCACCCATTTCACATGCACCAGTTTCTGCATCACCATTGATCAACATATTAACATTGAATCCTAAATAAATCAGTCAAAGGCACAATTCAAAGAAATCATTCAGAAACTTACTTGCAAGTCGTGAAGTCGTCGTCGTTGTTGTTGTTGTTGTTGTTGATTTGGACTTAGTCAACAAAGCGATAATGAGTGCAGTAAGTCCAATTAAAAAGAAAAGACAACATAATACACAAAGTAATCCATAAATGAAACGTCGTCGTTTCATATGTTTCTTTTTTTGTTTGACATTATCAGAAACTTCGCAAGGTTGTTCTCGTGGTTCAAGAGACAAGATAATAGCAGAGTTTTGGGCTGGTGTACGATGATGGTCGGTAATTTGAGAGTGATTATCTTCACAACGATCGTACTTAATCGTAGAGGCAATGTTTGACGAATGAATTTTCCGGTGAATTCTCATTGTTTTCTAATTATCATATGAGAAGGAAGTAAAACATTAATATGAACTATTAGTAAACTTACTTTTTGTTTATGAGAATGATGACGACGTTCAGTAGATATCATTTTTTTCTCAAAACAAAGAATGATCAATGATAGTTGCCGTACTAATTAAAATCTATAAGGATTCATAATAAAAAAAAAGACACTTGAATCTTTTAAAAGTGGCAAGATTCTCGAGAAATGTTTAATTTATATATTAAGAATATAGAAAAATATTGATATTGTCCACATCTCCGTTGTTATAAGGACCCGATAACACGACTATTCTTACCCACACACCAAGACTGTAAGCTCCGATAGGAACCAGACCAGTAGTTTGACGGAACACTAATGATGTTTTATTTCCACGATCAATTGCAAATACTGGTCCAATTTGAGTTCCATTACCAATTGTCTGATTGAATTGATCTTGAAATAATAGTGAAACTACAACATTATCATTTTGATTCGTATAACCGCCCAGCCATGCTGACAAGTTATATTTCACCAATTGATTATCAATGAGATATCGATCGGCATAATTATTTAAATCAATAGTTTGCCACATTGTTGTTTCCGTTGATACATGGCCTGAAAAATAACAGTTTCCTCGATCACTAGAATAACACGTAAAAGAGAAACAATCGAAGTATCTAGTCTGATTGCTAACCTTGGTCCTGGTGTTGTATATCTTTGGAAATTATAGAAAGTATTACTGTAACTAGTTTGAGTGATCGAACCATTGTAGTTCCATCCTGTTGGAGAAGTCACGTTTCTGTCCATTTCACAGGCATCAGTTTCTGCATCTCCATTGGCCAACATATTTACATTGTATACTAAATAGATTAGTTAAAAACATAACGAAAACGAAAAAAACAAATTTACAGGCAAATCTTGTTATTGTTGTTGTTGTTGCTGTTGCAGTTGTTGTAGTTAAAATTTTGGACCTTGTCATTAAAACAATGATAAGTGCAGCAAGTCCAATAAGAAGTAAACAACAATCAAATATCAAACATACTCTACACCATGCAGGAAGTCGTCTCTTTTGCTTTCTCTTTTTTTTTTCATCAACACGTCGTTCTATAGGATTGATAGGTAGATTGAAGATAGGAAATTCCTTTACGAATGAACGATGATAACTATCAGTCAGAAAATGACTGTCAGTCCAACGTCCGTGCTTTATACGTATACGAGTGGTGATTTTCTTGATCGCATCTTTTTTACGGGAACGACGATGGCGTCGTGTTGAGGGCATTCTGTTGAAATAAAGAGCGTAAAATGAAGAAAAAAAACCGAATGGAATTAATTCATATGATTTCTTTTTTTCTTATTAAGTAAATTGAAAAAAAAACAACTCAAATCTTATTCATTGACTTCCAATAGTATAGTTTTAATGAGTATATCGAAATATGCAAACCATGGATTACGTGGAAATTTAAACGATTGAAAACGAATATAAATTGTAAAGTAATCTTTTGAATCGACTCACCAAGCTAAATTAATCTCTCCAATGTAAAGACTATTTCCCATGTTTTCAGGATGTAATGTACCATTTGATAGGATTGTATTATCCAATGAAAGAACAGTACTTAACGTACATTTTCCCTCACACACTGCACCAAACAAATTTGCTGATTGAAGATCTGTATAATCGAAAATTGAATCATAAAGAATCGTAAAAGTCAAATTAGCAAACATCAATAGACTTCCAGTAAAATTCGTTCCTGCAAATGATGCATTCGTCAGATTTGTATATGCCATATTACAGAAAATAAACGATGAACCGTCCATGTGTGCGCGATGAAACGTACTTGTAGCTAAATTACATTCAATAAATTGAACATTTCTAGTTTCAAATTTTGCATAATTAAAATTTGTTCGAATCATTTTCGCTTGTTCAAAAATACAAAAGTCATTCGACGTAGGTACATCAGTTTTGGTTCGTTCGAATACTGCATCTGTTAAATCAACTTGTCGACGAAACGATGCATTTTTTAAATGAACACCTACTAATGAAACGTGATACATTGGTGATGAATCAGTGAAATCAATATTATTCAATTGAGCATCGGATAGATCTAATGGTGGATTTGCCAATTGACGAGCATCGTAGAGAAATTTGAGAATCATTAATGTTCGTACAGGTCCAATATCACTTCGAAAAATATGTAAAGTTTTTGTTCGAACAATTGCATGAATTGTTGGATTGTTAACTAATGAACCATTATTTTCTTTTAATAATAAACCGATGTCATCGAGATAGGATGTTACTTGTCAATCATTATCACGTTGTTTTTATGCAAGATCTTTGTCTTGTTCACGAGGAACCATTTGATCTTCTTGACGTTGTTGAGCTGCATCTGATTTTTGTTGTAAAGTAATAACAATGGTAAATTTGAAAGTAAAACTGATTTAGTATATGTTTTTAAGTCTTTTATATTTTATCAGGTGATATATGAGATTATGTCAATTATTTAGATTCTATTTTGCATTTTATTATAAAACAAAAAGAAAAGAACAAGTGATTATTTATTACTCGTTGAAAAAAATGCTTTCTTGCATGTTATATTGACTGATTGACCAAGATAAACATTTTCAGTTGGCAAATAAAGAACTGCATTCGTAGCAATTATATTCTCATCCGATTTCGATACACAGCCGTCACCAGAACCTTGTCGATCAACTGTTACATTTAAATGACCTTTGATTCGCATTGGATTCGATGCAGTAATAGTAAAATCATTTTCAGTTTCACTAAATAGATATAAACCACTATAAGCTACCGTGAAATTTAAACTGAACGTTCGTGTTTTGCATAAAAATGTAGTTGAACGATTTTCCCAAGTGACGAAAGCTGCTCGTTTCAATGATGGCCAAGCAGTACCATGAGACATTGAACTACCATTCAATAGTAGACATGTAAAAACTCCTTCTTCATCGTATTTTTTGACTAATGTTGGCATTGATTCGAGTGTAACATTTGGTAAAATCATATAATTATAATCACGGTCAGTAAAAGGACCACGACCATGATTAATATAAATAGTTACAAAACGTGTAGTCACCGTTACATTGTATGGACTTATTTCAGCATAATTACCAGTTTTATTACCAAGTTGAACACCAAATGAATCGTAGAGTTGAGGAAGTGGTAATACATAACCAAGATTTTGTTCACTAATATGTGCCCATTGTACATTTGATGGAAATGTATAATTACCATCATTCAATGTAATTACTGTTCCATTGAAGAAACCGATGGAAACTTGTCCAATCGGTATGACTCGACTAGCCAATGTTGTCCATGGTGTTGCTGATACATTGACTGAAAGATTTGTGGCCAAAGCAATGATTGCATCATCATAGAAATGCCATGAACGTTGTGCTGTAAGATTATTCGATAAAGTATCCATAACTGCCATTCCATATTGACCATCACTGACACCACCTCCAAATGGTCGACTATTATGATAGTAATAGACAGCATCTGCACACATGACGAGTGGTATATCATGTTCGACTGTAATGCCATTGATTGCTTGCCAATCTAGAACAGCAAAACCACCGATATAATCATTGTAACCTTGTCGATAGATGTTCAAAACTCCTTGTCCAGTATGTTCATGTTTTAAGTTTTGACCTAGTAAACATTCAGATGGATACATTCGACCAGTTTGTATCTTGATAGCCGCGCTCCAATTTGGTCGACGATGAACTTGGTAGTTCGATGCAAAATAGTCTCGATTGCCAAGTGGCTGCGGTGTTCCTGGTTTTAAATCAAGTCGATCAGCAAAATTAGTTAGTCCAATTTTGAGATCAGCATCTTTGACTACTTGTGCTAATGATCGAATCCAATCTGTTTCAAAACCATGTTGAAATGTTTGTCCAGGATCTGTTCCAAAACGACCATAGACATCCCAACTCCAAACATTCGTCATTATCATCCATGCATCACCTTTCGTCAAATAATTAGCAAGTAATGTAGCTACTTGATCGTTTGGTTGATATCGAGTATTGGCTGAACATTGCGTAAATAACAAAGCATTATTCACCCAAATCATTCCATATGAACCTGACATTAATTGACGAGTATGAAAATGATAAGCCCAATCGTATTGAACACCTTCGTTACTTGAATTGGCCATGCTTACATCTTCCCACATTCGAGAAAATGCTTGCTCGAGACCTGTTGTATTTCGAGTAGCTAAACTTCGATAGATTTGAATTTGAATCATCCAAAGAAGATTAGCACCTACATAGAATGGATTTGGTATCCACCAACATGCACGAAAAGTAATATTTTGTAGATTAGCTAGTTCAGTCGGTGTGGCATTATTACCTAACATTAGCAACTGCATACCAGCTTCTAAAGGAATGCCTATTTGATTGAACCACCAATTTGGATTTCTCCAATCATATTCAAACCAAATACCAAGTGCACAATGAACTTGTGCTAAAATTTTAGGATCACCTTTAAGTGAAGAACCATTGACTGTATACGCACGTAACATATTCGATATTCTAAACATATGAATTTCCGCTGGAAAATTATTAGCAACACCACTAGTGTAATTAATATCTGGCCAATAACATGTGGCATTAAGTGTTGCACTAAAGTTAAGTACTCGTTGAACTAAATCAGAAACATTTTCAGGTTTTGGCCATACTGTTAATTCTAAGACACGTTGTTTAATATCATCAATTTCATCATTGATTGGTGTAGATGAACCACTAGCAAATGGAAGACAAAGTAGAATAACAAGAAAGACTATCTTATTTAACGACGCCATCATTATAGAAGTAAGCAAACTGTCGTAAATTTATTTATATCATATCGCTTGCAAGGTGCATTTGAGATATAGTGAAAAATTTATTTTTATCGAAGCGCAAATAAACAAAAAAAATGCTATTCAATTTCATGATTTTGAAAAACTCAAAAAAAATATTTAATTAAATCCAGTTTAAACAATGAGTTTGATCATGATTTGTCTGATTTCCGACTTGCAATCCTCGGTCGTTCCATTGATTGTTCTCGTCCAGAAAATAACAACCCGATGAATAAACTCTCAATTTATAATTTGAAGTAAAATTAAATCTTTGATTGGTAATCGATGGATTCAATTGAGAACTATTATTTGGACAATACGAAACGATTTCAGAAGAATTCAATTCTCGTAAACCGAAAACTAAAGATCGATGATTTCGAGTTTGTTCATTATCAACGTAAAACGAATGAAAATTCGAAGGACAAAGAGTTGACCAACCATCGATTTGATAAATCGATTGATTTAATTGAGGAATTTGATCGAATTTATAAATCAATAAATAAGCAACAGTTGAATTTGCAGGTTCAATTTCGATATGAACTGAAATCGAGAGAATGGTTGTGATGTTAACATAATGTAAATTGAAAATTTGTTGATGAAGAGTTGATGAAGTGATATTTTGAAGAATCATTTGAGGAAGAATTCGATTTGGATCTCGAGGAATCAAAATTTCTATTGGATAATCGAGAGAAATTTCTTTTCCATTTGAATCGAAAAGTAAAAAAGAAATCGAACGAGAAACATTTGTATTTGCTGAGTTGGCAAATGAAGCTAAAGGTTCGATTTTCGATTGAATTCGAATTGATTTTTCTGTTTGACTTGTCTTTATTTGAGATAATTGAATAGCTCCATTGACAAATTGTTGATTCGAAAGAGATTCAATTGTTTCACTTTGTAACGACATGAAAATCTCCGAAGTATTTACAATCGATTGTTGACCAATATTTAAATGAAAATTTAAAATTGAATTTAATTAAGAAATTATTTCTTTCATTTGATTTTCAATTTGATTTGCTAATTCTTTTTGTTGATAAATATTTTTCTCATTTTCATTTAAAAGATTGACTTTTATCCATTCAGATTCTAAATCTGTTTCATAATCTTCAGGGAATTCTATTGCTCTTTGAGAATCTAAATCTAAAATTGTTGTTCGTTGTTGTAAAGGACCATTGACAGCAGATAAAAGATTTGAAGCCCATTGAAACAATTGAATTGCACAAATTTCTGCATCTTCTTGAGAAATTTTCATTGAAATCGATTGTAAAGCTAAAGTTAATTGAAAACATCGATCAGCTGCAATTGAAATTGTTGTTCGAGTTAATTGATTTGTTGATTTCGTCAGTTGAACTAATGATGAAGATTGTAATTTAATACTATTTGATGTTGTTATTTGCAGATTACGAGTAAAGGAAATTAAATATTCTCTTGTCGAAGATTGAGAATTTAATTCTTTTTCAAATTCAACAAGAGCTGATTGATTCAATGAACTGTTCGTAGGTTGACTTTGAGTTGTTAAAGATGAAATTGAAATTGTTGAAAGAGGAATTCCACTTGCAACAGCTTTATCAATATTTTGTTGATTTATTTGATTAAATTGTTGAGAAAAAGAAGTTAACAATTGTGAGACAGTATTTTGATTTCCAGTTGAAAGTAAATTAGTATTCAGTTGAGAATCAGCTTCAATAGAGATTGAAGAAATATTAAATTTTGTTAAACAATTTAATTGATCTCGAATTTCAACAACTAAAATTTGATTTTCTCCTGAAGGTAAATAAACTTGAAAAGACGAAAAACTTGAAAAAGCGATCATCAGTTGATTTGTGAAAGAATAAAGAGAATAATCTTTGATTCCATCTTCATCAAACCAATCTGGACAAGAGATTGTAAATAAAGTTGTTATTGTTCCATTTAATGGAGAAATTGAACAAGAACCATTTACAGGAGGTTGATTAATCACAAAATTCAAAGCACTTGTACTTGTTTCACTCGGAAATGAATAGACAACTTCAAATTTCCAAAATTGAATTGTTGGATTTTGAATAAACAATTGATTTGTCACAGTGAAATTACTCGAAGTTGTTCTGAAGAACCAATTTTCTGTTTGATTAAATAAAATCCAAAGAGAAGAGTTCTCTTGTCCTGAATAAACATTCCAAATGATTTTTTGAACTGAAGAACAATTTCCAAGACAAAGAGAAAAAAGTGCAATTTGAGTTGTTGGGTTAACAAATTGATATTCTAAATTTGGAGAGCAAAGAGTCACGATCACACAACCGATTGCAATCATTTGTGGACGAGTATTTTCAACTTTAACAAGAACATAACCTGTTGCTTGTTGGGTCAAATTCAAAATATTTGTCATTTGAACCATAAATTGATAAGTTCGATTGGATTGAAGTGATTTAGAGAGAATTGTCAATGAAGAATTAATCGAATTACCAAATTGAAAGCCTGTTCGATTTGTTAAACACGAAGGATTTGCAGAATCATTTGTTCGATCTTCAATTGTTAATAAATAACCATATAAATTTGGGAAATTAAATGTTGGATAAATTCGACAAAAATATTTGTAAATCCATTTCTATTTTTCAATCAAATGGAAATTGATTTGAATTATTTCAATGTTCAACTTACATCTTTGTCAAAAGTATTTTGATCAAAATCAATCGAATAAGATCCTGGGTCTAATTTCGAATCTTGTTCGAATCCACTTGTGATCATTGAAGTTCCTAATTGAACAAGATTTGCTGTGATTCCTGATGGAGTTATTTCAACATAAACTGATGAAGAACTTTTCAATGTCGGATATTTAGTCATTGTAATAGTTAATTCAAGTTCAAAGATTCCAAAAGGAAGTTTTCTCGATGGAATAAATAATTCACTCGATGTTGTTTCAATTTGAGAATCGAACGAAATAACATTCGAATTATTCTTTACAATCCATTGACTTTCAATTGATGTTGAATCGTTACAATTCAATTCAATCAAAGAAACAATGTAAAAATCTTGACTTCGACGAAATTTCAACGGATTTATTAATGTTGATCCACTTGGAATTAAAATTATCCGAGGAGATTTACACGCTGACATTTTACAAAAAAAAACTTTTCTTTTTCAATTTTTCTTCCAACGATTTACCTGGATCAACATTTATTGTTGTTGTTGTTGATGTTGTAGAGGTTGTTGTTGTTCCACCTAGTTAATGAAATGAAAATATCGAATCGTTGGTTTTTCTTTGACTATTACAGAAATTTGTTGATAGACAAAACTTTTGAATTCGATTATTACTGGTATCGGCAACAAATAAATTTCCAAAACTATCAAAAGCGAAACTTTGTGGATTCGACAATTTATCGGATGTTGAACCTTGACCAGAACATGCAACAATACAACGAAAACCATTTGCATCTGAACCAATTATTCGATGATTGCCATAATCTGTAATGAAAAGATATTTATTTCCATCCAAAATCACATATGCTGGATAATAAAGTGAAATTGTTATATTTAATGATCCAGTTCCTGCAACTGTAATTCCATTTGTTTGTCCTAAGTGAAACAATTGAACTCGATCATTCCAACAATCTACAACATATAGATCAAAATTTGTATCAACAAAGATTCCCCATGGTGTATTTAACATATTCGAGGCAGAACCTACAGCACCAGTTCCAGCAACTGTTGTCATTGTTGATGAATTGTCATTTAGCCATTTTTCTACAACTTTATGTTCAACATAGATTGAACAATATAAAGTATTATTAATATCAACAAAAAGACCAATACATATATTAGAAAGATTCGCAATGGAGATCGTTTGATTTGAATATGAATTTGATTTAATTATTTGTTTAATTGAAATTGAATCTCCAACATAAATGTCTCCGTTTGTTGTTACAAACATTGAATATGAGTCAAATGATAAGTTTGTATATAAAATAAAATTTGGATCATTGGAATTATTCATCCAAATGAGAATTCGTCCGTTATCACGATTGATTGTATAAATCGTATTATTCGTATCAATGTACAAAGCGTAAGGGCTTGATCCGATTTGACCACTATTTGCAAATGTCGTTGCATTTTGATTCCAAGTTGCGTTCGAAAACAACATCGGTTGATTATACGATTGACCTATGGAAACCAAAAGTTTCTTTTTTCAAAAATAAAAATCTTTGTGAATAAACTGATTAACTTTGAATTTGTCGAACGAATATAAAAATGGCGAAAAACTGAAAATAACTGATAAAAATCATCGTCAAGAAAAAGAAAAAGAAATGTTTTTGATGTTGATTTAGAATTAGTTACTCAAAAATATTTGATTTTGATGGAAATTATTTCTTTGTGAATTGCGGACAAATGTTTATTTGATTTTCTAATAAAAGCATTGAAGGTAACAATAATTGCACTTTATGATTTACAAAAAAAAATTACGTTTTCAATGTCAAAAATCAACGAGAAACTTTTGCCTAATCTACTTCCTCAACTCTCAAAAGTCAGATTAATTCGAGTTTCTCTAAATAACAGTTAACAAATCAGGAACCGAAGAACTATTTAATTAGTCAAAATAAACATCAGATTTCAACTCTTCAATGGTCAATTTTCAGAGAAAACAGGCTTTTTTTCGATGTCGATATGAATAAAGAACTCGAGTCAATTGATTTGTTAAAAGTCGAGAAAAGAAAAGAAACAAATGATTGAGTATATTTTAATTATTCTTAGGAGTCTTATTTCGGTTTTTCATTTCGAAAAATCAAAAACAAATTTCTTTTTCTTAATTAGTTCAAATCAGATGGCATAGATTTTCTCAACGAGTATTTCGTCACGCATCTTTTTATGAATAAAAATAAATAAGTAGAAAAGAATCAACTCATAGTCTCGATAGATTAAATTTGTAAAGCATGAAAATCGAGATAGCATACACATTTGTTGATAAATCATATTTAATGACGTGACTTATCTCTTTATTGACAAAACAAATTGTTTTAAAAATATGTTGACAGTTGAAATCAACAGACAAATAAAAAAAAATTTTTATTTCAAATGTTTCTTCGGATTTGGATTGGTTTGTTCATCTATCAGCAACATTTTACTATTGCAACTGTTTCATTTAATCAACCGAGATTTCGAACCAATGCAACTTGGAATTCAATTGCAACGACTTTTGCCGGTCAAAGTTTTGTGGGTGCAGCTCCGTTTGGTATCTTTGTCAATTCAAATAATTCAATTTATATACCCAATCAACAAACTGGTCAAATTCATATTTGGCAAAATAAAAATCATCTCAATCCAACAAAAACTGTTGAGGGTGGTTTATTAGGTCTAGAGTCAATATTAAGAAAATTCCTGTTTCCTGGGATGCAATTGGAGGCATAGTAATGCCAATTTATTACTATGAATTAACAACTGCAAAACATTCATCGAGTCCTTCATTATGATAGTTTCATAATCCATAATTTACCAAATTGAAAAAAATGTGCAATTGGATATCAATAGAGGCCACTGAGTTCTATTGATGTCTAAACGAAATCAGCTGTCTTTTCAGTGATGACGAATATTCTCGATAGTCTTCCATCGGAATTATTTCGATCGATTTTAAAATATCTTTCACCCGAAGATGCTATTGCATTATCACAAACATGTCGACGAATGCATCAAATTGTTCAAGATGAACATATTTGGCAAGAATTTTATTTGAAACGATATAAATATTTTCAACAATCAATTCATTATTCAGTTGATGAATATCTGCCAAATTCAGCTTTAAAACTTCATTCTCTTCCATTGAATGATTGTACATGGCAAGATACATTTCGACAACGAGCTATTCAAGATCAACATATTCGAAAATTATTCAATGAGATTCTTATCGATCGTTCATGTCGCACACAAAATGCTTCATATCTTTCATCAACCTATGGTCTCCTATGTTTTGATGTTTTAAAAACATATTTTCCATCAGAAAATTCATCGCAATCAATTGAATCTCGTCGTTTCACACGAGAATATTATTCATTTGAAATAGCTCGTTTAATATCGCGTGACATTGGTTTAAATCTTTTAAATGATATTAAACAACAAACGCATAATCTTTCATCAACCTACGGTAAAGCATTGATTAATGGTTTGTATGCAATTCAATGTTTTCATCCGCATGGTCTTTTTTTAAATTTAAATTCTCTTGATCAAATTGCTCAACAAATTGTCACCGATGATTATTTTCAACAAGCTAATTTACGTGAAAAATGTCAATTGATTCTATCGAAAATGAAACTCGAACAGTTTCTACCCGCAATCAATGGAACTGAATATTATGATTTAGAAAATTCATTTCTCTATTCAACATTTCATGGTAAACCAACCATACCATTGACACTCGTTGCTGTTTTCTGTGCAATAGCCGATCAATGTGGTTTGAAAGCTCGACCCGTTGGTTTTCCCGGTGAAGTCATGGCACAAGTCGATTCATCGACGGATTCTAATCAACATGGTTTAATTGTCAGTGTATTCGATAATAAAATAACTTCATTAGAAGAAATCAATGAACGTTTAAGTCATGTTCTTGACGAACCATTAACTTATCCATTGCCGATGACATCTATTCGAGAATTAGTTATTCGTTCAGCTCGAAATATATTGAATAGTATCACACGTCATTCAACATCATCATTAGATTCCTATGGTTTATATGCAACTGTTGCCGTAATGAAAATTCTTGATGATACGGCATTACCATTTACATTTGATTCAATGATAAATATTTTAAAAGAACAATTTCAATTTGATACGAAATTATTCGAAATGTTTTCACCGAATTCGATCATCAACGAACAAAATTCAAATGCAATACAAATAAAACTACGACGACAAAATGCACCACAATTTTCAATTGGTCAAATTTTTCAACATCGGCAATATCATTATTGGGCTGTCATATCCGGCTGGGATTATATTTGTGCAGCAACACCTATTTGGCAAGTTCGAATGGGTGTTGCCAATCTATTACGTGGTGCATCACAACCATTTTATTATACTCTAGCTAGTGATCAATCGAAACGATATGTACCCGAAGATAATATCGATGTGTTAGCATTTGATTCGATTGAAAATCAAGAAGAAAAATATTCGATTATAGAGAAATTATGTACAGCTGATGAAATTGGAAAATATTTTGATCGAATCGATTTAATCAATGGTAAATTTAGAGCAAATAGTGAACTATGTCAAGAATATCCCGACGATTGTGTGCCAATTCTGTTGTAAATATAGAATCTAGTATTTTTGTTGTTCTTGTTGAATAAATTATTAAGAATCGTGCTTTTTTCTAATTGATTTTTTTTTTGATCGAGTCGAGTTAATCAAAAGGTATTTCAAGAAAACGTTGATATGAAAAGACAAAGTATGAAAGAAATTGTCACTGACGATCTTAACAATGTAAGAATACGAACTTTAACAACAAGTTCGACGATTGTTCCAGCAAATATTCAATTTGTTAATATAAACGTAAGGAGAAGATACATAGTATTTGCTTTTTTTTCTGAACTGACATTTAGAAATGGACATTGAATTTGATGTACGCGATTCTAGTTGTCACACTTTCGACAAGTTTTGTCATGGGTGTTAATATTGGTGGTCCTAATGTTTATAATTCAGTAAGATTTCGAGAATGTTGAATTGTAGTTGAGAATGTTGAATTATTAGTTTATTATTCCTTGGACAAGAGGTTATCCATTTCCTTGTCAAAAAGATGATGCAACAGCACGTTGGGTCGCTCGAGTTTGGTGGGGATGTAATTATCATGATCCAACTCATTTGAATAGAACAGGATATTATTATTTACCTGAAGTTTCATCGAATAAACAGATCTTACAAAAGTTTATTGATTCATTTCATACGATTTGTTTTACTCTTGGTGGTGCCGGTGGAGGTCTCACAGGACAATATTGGTATTTCTTTTTAAGTCGGTCTGTATTTAATATAGAATTTAAAAAGAAAATGTTTGTATTCCCATTTGTATATAGACGTAATACTATTTTTGGTAGTATGATTTTTCAATTGTTCGCCTCGATTTTTATGATTATTCCATTGTATATTTATCATGGATATACCGTCACTGATCCTAATGCTATCGAAATTGCGAATGCACTTGAAAACAAACATGTAGCCATTGTATTCTTGTACATTTCACGGTTTTTATCTGGCTGGTCAGCAGGTATGTGTTGTGTTGTTACCACGATCTATCTCATGGATATCAGTCCTCGAACAATGCGTGGTAAAATCATAGCATTTCATCAACTTTTTATTGTCATCGGCGTTCTAACTGGTCAAATTGTTGGCATTCCATGGTTTCTCGGTCGACACAAGTAGGATGTCATTGCTTTTTTTTACAAAAAACTACTCTGTTGCTCTTTGAGTACGTGGAATTGGGGAATGTCATGGATTGGTTTGTTTCCATTGATTGGTTGTGGTCTCATTTGGACAATTCCTGAAAGTCCTCGATATCTTATTCAAGAAAAAGAACGAAATGCAGCTGCTCAATCACTTCGTATTCTTCGACAAACACATTTAATCGAAGGTGAACTCGATGAAATCGAACGAGAAGAAGCAACAGCTGCAGTAGAAAATATCTCTCTTTATCATATATTGATCTCGGAACGTTTTCGATGGCCATTATTAACAAGTATAGGCTTGAACGTTGTTCAACAATTGAGTGGCATCAATACTGTATGTGTATTAGAATAACACTCTCAAATTTCCTCGTCATCATATTTTCTTTCAATTCTACGTAGGTCTTTTTCTATTCAAGTCAAACATTTTCTTCAATTGGCTTAATCGAAGATAAAACCTATTGGGGAATAGTTTCAACCGGCATGATAAATTTCTTTGCAACACTTGTCTCGATGAAAATAATCGATACATATGGCCGACGTTTATTGATTTTAGTATCACTTTTTATTATTTCGGCTCTCATGATTTTATTGTGTATTTTCATTGAACTTCATATACGTATGTCATTTAATTGAACACAAAAAAGAAACACAATTCGCATCATTTTAGCAATCGTTAGTTTGATTTTGACGTTGATGTTCATTGCTGTTTTCGCTACATCGCTCGGTCCAATTCCGTATATTTATCCCAATGAAGTCTTTTCAATTGAAATGAGACCAAAAGCTTTGTCGATTTCAATGTTTGCTAGCTGGATTTGTAATACACGTAAGTCATGTGATCATTGAGGATATATGCATGAATTTGTATGACTTTAGTGATTACAGCAACATTTTCCGTCCTACGTTCGACGCTCGATGGAGTTGTATTTCTTATTTTCTGTGGTTGTTGCTTTTCAACTTTTATTTTACTTTGGTTTAAAGTAAATTTCAACAGATATCAAATTAATTTTCTTTCACATCTTCGACTATTTGATTTAGATGCCTGAAACAAACCGTAAAAAACTTTCGGAGATCGAATCTTTCTGGCAATAGAAATATGAGTCTAGATATGTAGTGAGAATGTAAATATCATGATTCAACTCTTTTCTTTTAAATAAAACAGGATATTATTACTTATCTGAAGTACTGTTAAATTAACACACACTATGCAAATACGTTTTCTATTGGGCAGATCTCCTGATGGATTAACTGAAAATTTGTCATTCAATTCTTGTTTTTTTTTCCTTTCCATCATTATAATTTTCTCATATTCTGTATCTGATGTTTATTAACTTCTGCGCTACTTTAGTTAAGGGTAAAATTAAAGATAATATCTTGTTTCTCTTCCTCATTTTGCTTCTATGCTTAGATGTCGGAAATCAAACGAAAAAAAAAAATTATCGGAAGTAGAAGCGTTTTGGATGAGGAATTAAAATATACGCTGTGTCCTTTTCTTTTCATTCTGCATATACATCAGACGAGAGGAGAAGAAGAAGAAGAAAAAAGAAAGAAAAAAAAAAGAACTATTTCTTTCTTTGACAGATTATCCTTTTTTGTTGGTGCGTGATGCGTTTTTTCTTCTTCTTTTTTAATGAAAAGGAATGAGAGAAAGTTTTAAATAGAAGATCCAGAAAACATGCACTCCGTATCCGTCAGTAAAATGACAACGATTCGAGTTATGCTTGTTACTCATGAAAATGAACGACAAATGTATTTGAATATTTATTCAAATGCAGAAATGTATACTGACGAATTGATTTGCTTACAAACGATCGAACAATGTCGAGTATTCGACGATGTTTTTTTAATTATTACAAAAGAACTGACAGAATATTCATGGAGAAAATTACGTTCATATGGAATTATTCGTGCGATATTTATTTTTGACAAGATTAAAATTAATCGAACCGATGACCGAAAACGGATTTTATCGTTTTCAACAGTTGAAATTTTATCTCGATTTTTAAAAGAAAAAATTCAAATTATTCAAAATGATATTTGCGTTTATAATTTATATGATTCAAATAATGAAACTAAACAATCAACAAGATTTATTTGGTATCAATTATTAACGCATATTCTCGAACACGTACCTGAGAATAACCAAGTTGAAGAAGATTTCAAAGAAAAATATCCTCAGAATTTCGAATGGAATCTATTGAATTATGCATTTCAAACAGATAATTTCGAATTGATGTATGTATTTCGAAAGAATATTCTGAATTTACAATCAAAGATGAAACAGTCAATGAGCACAAACGAACAAAACTTCGTTTATCATAAACAATTAATGTTAAAAGATGAACTTCAAGAGCTCAAAACTCATCGTAATGCGATTATTTCTTTGGATAATTTTCTTTTAATATCAACGGAAAATAATCGAGAGAAATTTGCCAATGATTATCGATTTCATGAGCATGTTCAATGGGAAATTCCCTGTTATCAATTAAATTCTGAACACCGAATAAATATCAATTCAATATATCGAATAAAAACAATTGATTTTGATAATGAAAATCAATTTTGGATTATTAAATTATCCAATGTTACCGATTGGAATTGCCGAAAATTTTTCACGGAAAATATTCAAATTGATTTCGGACGAATTCTATGGAAATCTCTCGGAAATTTTACACAAGCAAATTTCTACTTTCAAATTCTATTAAAAACAACAACAATAACGAATAGAAATCAAAAAGAAATCTGCCTGGAATTAGCTCATATGAATACATATACGAATGATTATGATTTAGCTTTAAATTATTATCAATTAGCTTTAAATCTATGCGAAGAAAATTCTTCAGAACAAATCAAAATTCTTCTGTCTATTAAATCAATTTATCAAACGAAAAAAAATCATGAAAAAATATTAGAATATATTATATTAATTTATAATATCGAAGAAAAACGTCCATCGTCGAATGATGATCTTCATTTACTTGAATATTTCGAAGAAATCTTTTGTTTATTTAAAAAACTCGAACAATACGATCAAGCTATTGATTTCTATCGACTGAAATCACCTCAATTCGAATCAAATTCAGCAAATCAAATACAATTAGCACGTATCTATATACTTCTTGCATCAATATTCGAAGATCGAAATCCTAAACAAGCCGATCAATTCTATCAACAAGCTATTTTACTTCTACAAATTTATCCACAAGAAGAATCAATATTTATTCAAAGTCTATCGACAATGATTAATTTCTATTGGAAATGTCGAATGTTTGATCGAGCTGTTGTTTGTCAAATGAAATTACTTGATTATCGACAACGAAATCCCATTCATAAACCATTAGATCTTGCCTATGCATTGAGAGATTTAGCACGACTCTATCGTGTTATGAATAAATTAACTGAAGCGTTAGATTATTTTCAACAAAGTTTAAATATTTTAAACAAACATCTGACTTCAAATGAAGATAAAGATGTGAAAATGATTCAACAGGAAATATTTGATTTAGAAGAAATATTAAAATCTCTTTCAGCAACACCGCTTGAAGATTATAATTATCGACGGCAATCGAATGCACACAAAAATTTTCTTCCAACATTATCGCAGACTGATCTCAAAACAACTGGCAAAGAAACAGCTGAAAATAAAAAACAACAACAATCAACAATTTGTAATATTTTATAGATTTTTTCATTTGTTTATATTAAAAAAGAAAAAAAAACGAACAAACTAAGAAAAGAAAAGTAAATAAATTTGAACGATTCGCATGATTACATTGCTGAACAGTTATTGTTGGATTATTAGTGTTTTGGCAAGGCGAATAGTTTTGACAAACCGATGAACATGTTCCACAATTTCCATCTGTATTTATTCGATAATCGATGCATTGTTGATTATTTGTACAACATCGACAATCACAAAATGTACTTGCACCATTATTACTCAAACATGTACCAGTTAAATATGCTCCAAGACACGATGAACTATATTGATTACGACATGATTGATCGCATGATTGAGCTGAACATACGGAAGACCATGCGACACCGATATTTCTCGATGGACAATTCGAATTTGATGGACAACATGAACATGAACAGAGATTGGCTGTTTGAGGATATTGCGTTGTCATTCCTGTGGGTACGGCTGTTTTTGTTGTTGTTCTCGTTGTTGTTGTGGTAGTCTGCGGTATTGAGAGACATTGAGCAGTTATGACACCAATATTTGTTGTACGACAAGTAGGATACGTTGTTCGACATTGTGCAAGGCATGATGATAGATCACATGCTTGAACATTTATATTCGGTAATAGAATTGGTATACATTGGTAATCCAAACAACACGAACATGAACAAACACTTTGTTGTGCATAAATGTTTGTTATAAAACATAAAACTAGAATTGCTAACTGTTGGTTTCGATGCATTACGGGATTATTATTATTATTTTTTTGTATACGAAAATGCTTTGATATTTTATTTCGAATAACAAAATATGAAGGTTATATAGGGTTTTTGTGATGACAAAGTTTGAAAGTATATATAGTTTTGAATACCGATCGATAAATCATCGTAGGATGGTTTATTGAATTAGAGATTAACAAGAGAAAAGATATTTTCGACAGACTGACTGATTCATAGACTACACCCTCAAAATTCCAACACCATTAATCTGTATATACATATCTCTTTCTCATTCTATCTGCTATATACTTCTGTTGGATAAGCACATACATAATTTGTACGGTGATATCTATGAAAATGTTTCATTCAATAACAAATGGTGTCACATAAGAGCCTATCTATTTTTCATTTTTTTACAAGCACTATTTCGTTTTATAATTCAATTAATAATTTCTCGATGGATTTTTGTTCATCTACTTGTTCTGTCAATTAAACTTCTCCAAATACCATTAACAAATATGTTAGGAACAATCCATTCTTAGTATCATAATCTATCAAGAACCAACAATTTTAACATCAAGCATTTATTTTTTTTGTATTATTTATTATATAAAACATCGATCAAATCGAGTCACACAAGAAAGTCGTCAACTCGTTGTTCTTCGACAATAGTTGTCTAAATGCACCAAGAGTATAAGTTCATGCTTCTTTTTTTTTAATTAAAAAGAAGACTACTTAGAAACAAAGTCAAGCGGATTTCAGCTAAAAATACTAAAAAATAAAACATTGTAAATGAAATTATTTCTTCTTTGCATGCATTCAAAGTCAAAGTTTGTTATATTTTTTGCTTTAATTTGTATTCTTTTTACAATTATCGTTCTTCTCGGAATTTCATTTGAACATTTCTCTCGATTCATCACGCTGTCATATAAGCGGATATTTGATTCATGTTCATGTTGTTATTTGTCTACTCTATCATTCCTATCTCTTGCATAGTAATTCTACCAATGACAACAGCTTATATTTACTACACGTTAAATAATTATTATTTTATTTAAATAAAAAAAAATCGAGATTAGAAACACAATGTTTGAGTATTCATAATTGAGACGATTATTAAACAGACATGTAGCCTGCAATTGGAGCTAGACATATGTCAATAGATACTTCGATGATAATTGAAAGATAAAATTAACACTTACTGTAAGCTTCATAAGCTGCATCATTGAGACGTTCTTGACGAACTTTATTTAAAATTAACAACATAATTGGTTTCATCACGAGAAATAATATCGCACAGCTAGAATTAAAAATAGTAATTATAAATAATCAATCGAAGAATCCGATTTACAATGCGCTGAGAACGAAATATGAGTAATGATTTTGAGTGGTTAATACTTGAATAAAATATAGAATTAAGAAAATGAATTCAAATGAAAACATCCTACTCCTTTTTCCGTATTCAAAATACATTCCAATCGCAATCGAATCGAGAATAATCGAAGCAAATTTGATGACTAATAACTGTATAAGCGAAAAAGATTCATGGCAACCGCAAATCACAGTCGAATAAAAAGAAACGTACAAGTTCAATTTGAATCACACTTCCACGATTGACAATAGCCCAAAAACCAAGCATCAAAATCGTCACTTGACTGAATAGATACGATTTCGGTAACCAATCAGCCATGAATATTCTGAGATATGACGCAATTAAATCAATTTTTTTCGTTTTGACAACAAAAAAAAGCCGAACTCACATATTCACGAGTATAAAATCAGCCAGGATAACGAGCTTCGAAATAAAATTCTTCATGAATACTATCAATAATGGAACACTTACTCGAAGAAGAGTATCTCGATTTATTGTCATCGTGTTTTGTTTTTGAAAACGAAAAATTGAATCACATGAAAAACGAAAAGAGAAGAAATTCTTTGCTTTCTTATCACCCAATCAACATTTATGATGTCGCTTTTTCTCAGATCAATGACTCATGCATACATTCATTCGATAGTCATGAGTAGAAACTTATCATTTGCGTTTAGAAAAACGAGAAAATGCTACTGAATCGTTTAGCGCATCGATCATTACATGTCAGATCTATTTTACAACCACGACGTTTAGTTAAATATACACTTGGCACGACGATTTTAACTGGTCTCGGATTTACAACGTATACGATCTATGAATCGGGTCTGGAATGGGAAAAAATTCGTCGAACAAGTTACTTTTGGTCACGAATGATTCCTGTCTATATTCACTATCGTTATCAGCAAACATATTTTCAACTTTTTCCAGCCAAAACACAAGCCGAAGAAGATGCAGCTTGGCTTAAATTACACAATAAATATTGTGATTATGTTTTGAATGTTATTCTTCATCAACGTGGCGTCTACATTAAACTCGGTCAGATTGGATCGACACGACCGGACATTATTCCTAAGCCGTATCTTGAAAGATTCTCTCAATTACAAGACGGTGTACCGGCACAATCGGGTGAATATGCTCGTCAAATGATTGAACAAGCTTTTGAACAGCCGTTAGAAGAACTTTTCTCGGAATTCAATCCGATTGCTGTTGGTGCAGCGACGATTGGTCAAGCTCATGAAGCTCGATTGAAAGGCTCGAATAAGCCTGTCATCATTAAAATTCAATATCCTGAAGTTCAACGATTGTTCGGCTTAGATTTTTCGACATTAAAAAAATTCGTTCAATTAGCGCAACCTGAACATTTGCCATTGTTTGATGAATTTGAAAAAGCCTTTCAAATTGAATTCGATTTTCGACGAGAAGCACAAGCGTTAGATACTATCGGTAGGAGACATTTTGATTTTCAATCGAAAATAAACGAAATATTTCGTTCACAGGTCGAAATATAATGCCACGTTTTCGAAACATCGTCATACCTCGACCGATACCTGGCATGGCCACGGAATTTGTTTTAGTTATGGAGAAATTAGATGGCACAAAATTACTCGATGCTTTCAAAGTCGAACAAAAGAAAATGGCCGATGAACAAGGCAAAACTTTAGAAGAATTCGAACGTGAAATGATGGATAAATATCTGTCCGGTGAACTTCATCGACAAGCAAAACAGCATTATACACCTTCGGCATTCATTGTCAATGCATATGCATCAATGATTCGTTCGATTGATCATTTGAAAAATCTATTTATTTTCATGTATAATCATACGATTGTTCGATTATTTCATAAACATCCAATTGATTATTATGAACAACGAGTTTTCATTAATCCACGTGAAATTATCGATCTATTGAATGAAGTACATGGACATGAAATTTTTATTGATGGCATATTCAATGCTGATCCACATCCAGGAAATATATTTCTACTAAAAAATGGAAAAATTGGTCTTATCGATTTCGGTCAAGTACAAGAATTATCTTTGCCACATCGATTGAAATTAGCGAAATTAATAATTCTACTTGCTGAAGGTACGAAAGAAGAAATTGTTCAACAATATATATCTATGGGCGTACGTACGCGTAATATGAATCCGTATGTTCTCGAAAAATTAGCTCGATTAGGTTTTGATCGTGACGATCCAGAAATTTGTGAAGGTCAAAATGCACAATTATTTTTTGAGAATTTATGTAAAATCGATGAAGTTCTTCAATTACCTCAAGGCTATCTTATGGCAGCAAGAGTTGGCTTATTACTACGAGGTTTAGGTACATGGATGCAACTACCACATTCAACTGCAGAGAAATGGGCACCGATTGCAAAACAATTACTGAATACTTATAAAAATGTTGATGAACAATTATTAAACAATACAGTTTAGAATATTTATTTTCATTTTCAAATAGGAAATTTTTATTTTTTTAAACATCCAAAATAAATTCATCGGTCCATTGAACTTTTTCGATGGCTCCATTAGCATCGAATGTCAATGGAGTCCAATATTGTGGTTCGTGACCTTTGATACCATCGGGTGCTTGTTGCCATCGATCACCAGTCCAAACATAAGTCGTATAGCCCGAAGAATTTGTTACTTTAATAATATAATTTTGTTGTGAACGTGTTATCGATGTTGTTTGATTATCATGAAATTGACAACCTTGATTAGGTGTAGGTAATGCTTGAATATTTGTTTCTTCTGAATGTTCTTTTGATACACAAGCTAGATCACCTCCGGACTTAATTGAATAGAATTTCTAATTTCTACGTATATAAACATAATCAATTCTTACTTGAAGTGTATATGGTCCTAAGGGACTGTTTGATGTATGAACAAGTATGCCACTTCCTTGATAACAATAACAACAACACCAACCGAATAGAACGTAATAGATTTGATTACGTTTAAAAAATATTGGTGCTTCAACGAAATATTCACTGAACATATAAGATTTACCCGTTGAATTATAGAAATCATCGGTTAATTGTTCGATACTCATGTAATACTTTTGAGAATAGACAATGTAACCTTTGCCATCGTCATCAACAAGAACATCGAAATCTAGTGAAGAGAATGAGAAGAGGAAAAAAAACAAATTCGTTTTATGAGATTACCACCACCGCCACCGTCTCGAGATACATTCAAAGCTGGATTGACTAATCGAAATGGTCCATTCGGTGTTTCACAAACAGCAACAGCATACAAACTCTGTTGACCCCATCGCATATAATTCCAAAAAAGAACATAGAGTCTCGTATTGGGATTATAGACTAAATGTGGACGAAAAACCACACCTGCTGGTCGATCAGCTACATTAATCGCATTGCCAACATAGGACCACGAGCCTGATGTTAAATTTGATGATGACCAAATACTTATATTATGATCCATTTGAAAACCACATTTACTTGCCATACCTGCCTGAATAAAAAAAAAGTCATCATATTTTACTCAATAGAATCAAACATTGTTCGTACTCCATCACAACCATAATTCGGTGGTTCTTGACAAAGACCGTACTGCATTGCATGCATATAATAGACGCCATTCTTTTCGAACTGTTGGATACTACCGTCATGTGCATCGATAATCATTCCTTGCGTATCATATCGTGGTTGAAGATTATTAATTTTAACTTGCACTGCCTTGCTCAGAAAAGGCAAGAGAATAAAAATGAATAATTTTTTAGTTAATTTTAACATTTTCATTTCAAATATAATCGAGTGAAGAAAAGAAGTATGTGTTTTGTTTTAAGTGATAATCAATTATCATTATGAGATATTTATCAGCTGATATTTCGTTCGAAGTCAAGGTCAACATTTTTTATACAGAAAATGAAGAAATACAAGTTCATAGATTGTTTATTATTTGAAATATAGATGATTAGGTTATAAATCAAAATAAACAAAATAATCAAGATGATAGGGGAGAGAGAGAGAGAGAGAAACAAAACACTTGTAAGTTACTTTTCACCATCGACGTAGTGTTAGTTTGTAAGGTTTACCAATAAAGTTCAGTTCGTGTTTGCTCTATAAGTTGATATAAAAATCGATGTACGCAAAAGAGAAGAGAGAAAGAAAAAAAGTACTTTTATTTGTTACGTTATGCCGGCTACATATCCAATAAAAACTGATGAAGAAAATGATAATGAAACAGCACCATATCATGAACAAGAAGCATTCTCATCGATGTTCGATGCTCTACGATGGAAACATATACGAAAACGTTTACCAATTTGCTTGAAAAAAAGTTTACACAATCGATATATGTTAGCAAATCTAATCTATCTGGGATATACAATTGCATTATTAGTCATCGATTTTCATCCTGATTTCGCTCAAGTATCACAAAATAGTTGTTCAGAAAATTATACACCGCCATCACTTGACGATCCAGTTCCGATTAATGAATACGTGAATAATATTTACATCGGTTAGTTGAATTGAACAATAGAGACGAACTTGAATACAGTTTTCTCGATCATATAGGTCTCGCAGTAGTGAATATCGTTGTTGCTTTTCTCTATATCATAGCATGGCGTGGTCGATCATGGCTTGATGTTGTTCTAATTCCTGAATATCTCAATCATATTCAAGCCGGTCTTTATCTTTGGTCAGCTATATGGTACTCGAAACAAGACACACTCGGTGGTTATTATACAATGACTATTCATCGTATTGAATTGGCAGCTTCTTGTATCGAATTATGTGCAGCTGTTGGATGGTAAAAGAAAAGGTCGACATTTTATTGGCAATATTTTAATTTCGTTTGTCCGATTAGGATGGTCTCATGGTATATGACGTATACACGAACATTCGGTCGTGGCTTTACTTTGGACGATCCCGATACAATGGGTTATTTAACAACAACATCGAATACTTTCATCTATTTAGTCTATAATATTCAAATGAATGCTTATCCAGAACAGTATGGTGCTAATCTAATTTTTACCTATGCGGATATTTTAGGTTTTATTGGTTCGGTTTATTATATAATGGGAACATTGAGAGATGAGAATTGGTTTTGGTTTTTACCATTAGCTGGTCAATATGGTATAGCTGCTGGACGAATTCATACTGATACAAGAATTTTACCTGTATTCGGCCGTCGAGAAATGCGAATTATTGATATATGTCGACGGAAAAAAATAGAACAAAAAGAAAATACGCATACTGTTGATACTCGCATAGACATAGATCTCGATGTATTTATAACTCATTTCTAACAAACAATGTCCTTTTTTCTTTTCTATTAATAAATCAAAACAAAATTGCATTTCAACTTTTAATTGAATCTTATTACTGTTTATTAACAAGCAGAAAACTATGTTAAATTGTTATTTTGATGACGTCCTCAACGAACGAATAAAATCAAATGGAAATATTGATACATTATTTCGTTACGCATAGATAAACACTAATGAAAATTGTCTCACACGGGGAGTTTTACAATGAAAATTCAGGTTTCTCCTTGTACCATGTTTTTTCTTCCTCAAATTATTTTGCCTACCATGTCAACCCATTTTTGTCGACGAAGTCTTTATAAATAAAGTGAATTTACGAAAACAGAGTGTCATTAGTTTATTTAAAAAAAAATGCTTGCAACTATTTCACAAGTAAAACCAAGAAAAATTCGTACTGTAAATAAACATGATGCAGATGACGATAGTGATAATGATGTGACAGCATCATACAACGAACAAGAAGCATTCTCATCAATATTCGATGCACTACGATGGAGTCAAGTACGAAAACGTGTACCTATTTGCTTGAAAAAAAGTTTACACAATCGATATATGTATGCAAATACGATCTATTTGGTTTATACGATTGGTTTGTTGGTTATCAATAATAATTCAACATTTTCTGAGCCAAACTATCCTCCGACAACAGTTGATGAAACTGATTGGATGAATTCAACAATAAGTTCGGATTCTTCTGATAGTGGAGAAGTAACGCTTAGTTCACCTGTTTACATGAATACATATGCCAATCGATTCTATATCGGTAAAAAACAAAACGATTTTTAGTCGATTTTTTTTCATTTTGGTTTCATTTAGCACTTGCTGCAATGAATATCTTGATTGCTTCAATGTATGTTTGGGCCTGGCGTGGTCGATCATGGTTCGATGTTGTTTTACTTCCTGAATATCTCAATCATGCTCAAGCTGGTCTTTATCTTTGGTCATCGATATTGTATCCAAAACAGGAGACACTCGGCGGTCATTATACGATGACTATTCATCGTATTGAATTAGCAGCATCTTGCACAGAAATGATTGCTGCTTTTGGATGGTAATCATATAATAGTTTGAAAAACAAAACGGTCATTTTATTTTCTATAGGGTTATCACATGGTATCTTGCTTATACACGAACATTAGGACGTGGTTTTACATTTGATGATCCAGATACGATGGGATATTTGACATTAGTTACCAATACAATTATATATTTTGTTTATAATATCACAATTAATGTTCATCCAGAACAATATGCAACGAATTCAATATATAAATATGCTGATATTGTTGGTTTTATTGGTTCATGTTTTTATATATTTGGAACACTTCGTGATGATAATTGGTTTTGGTTTTTACCATTAGCTGGTCAATATGGTGTAGCTGCTGGAAAAATTAAAATTGATACAACAAAAAAATTACCTAAATTTGGTGTTACACCAATTTTAATTACTGATCTATGCTTTAAACGTAAAAAGAATCAACCAAAAGTTAAACATTCTCGACGCATTGCAAATCAACGTGAAATTATCAAAACGTATTATCTATAAATGTCAAAGGGGAAGAAGCGTACTTTTCTACCTCAAGTAGTATCGTACTACTTGCCACTATTTCAAGCCAAAGTACTTTATTGTACTTTCTAATACTTTTATGTTACTTCTGAAGTACGCTTCTTCCCTCTTGATAAATGTAGTCTAGTTTTTCTCTCTTGTCTAAATAAAACAAAAAGATGTATCTACCTACTGATTGAGGGTGTTGGGGGTGAGGCTTGTATAAAGAACTACCACGATTCGAATTTCGCTAGAATTTCAAAGTTAAAGAGCAGAATGAATAGTCCGAGAAGGGTATAATTGGGAGGATTCCGAATCCGTTAAAATCTATTAGAAATCCAGGAAATCCCGCAAGTACGGAATCCGCCTTTTCCTCCTTGTTTACGACCGTAAATAAACTGTATTTTATAACCATCGTATGTGTCAAACTTAAAACTTGAAAATTTCAATAATTGAATTCAACTTTAAAGTTTCATTATTATCTTGCTAAGATACCTATTCATATCAAGATTCTTCAGAGAAAAAAAAACAAAATAAATAAATATTCTTTATTTTATTTGATTGATAAGAATTATGTCACCTTTCTAATATTTGTTTTATGAAACAAAATATCATTTGATCTTATTGTTAAGATAAGACTATTATTATCATTGACAATAAACAAATATCTTTAAATTTATTAATTATGACGTGTAGCTTTATATTTTTAAAAGATAAATTTAGACATTTTATTTTCTCCTGTATTCATGCAAATTTATTTGTTAAAAACAAAATCAACAAAAAAAGTTGAGTTTTTTTTATCAATTTGTAAAAAACAAAAAATTTAAATAAGTTTTTGACATTCAGCTGGAATATCAAATACACTTGGATCAAGAATACGTTCAACATAATCTGTTGTTGTTAATGTATCCATTAATTCTAAAATAAAATAAAATAAAATAATTATCTTAAATTAAAATGAAAATTTACTTGGATCTTCCATATAGATATGTCCAGTTAATGGAACACAATCACCACGACTAACTGTTGAATAATTAATTGTTCCATTCATTTTAATCAACCATGTATCACCAATTATTTGTTTATCACCATATCCATAATTTGATGAATATAAATAAGTTGCTGATTCTTAAAGAGAAAAAAATTTTCATCAAAAAATAGAATAAATAAATAAATACCTGGAATACAATAAATTTGTTGAGTTGGAATTGTTGTTTTTTGGCATTGTTTAGTATCCATATCAATTGTATAAGTAACTCCAGTTGCTGCAATTTGAATAATCCATAAATTTGATTTTTGCTCATCTTGAACATTAATTGAAACACCTTTCATTCCAATCATTCCACGATTTTGATCATATGAAAAATTATAATAAGCCTGAAGAAAAAATAAATAATATTTATTTCAAAATTTAATTAAAACTAATTACAAATAATGTATAAGTTGTTCCGTCTGATAAAACCATACCAGTTGATAAACTTATTTTTGAACTATATTGTTTTGATAGACAACAACGTTCAGGTTCAACATTTGATTTTGTTAATGGAACATTTAAAACGCCTGTTGCTGCAATTAATACAACAAATAATTTGTATTGAAACATTTTCAATCTTCTGTTTTTTGCTTTGAATTTGGTTTTTTGTTTTGAGTGAATATGAGAAGAAAAAAAGCCACGTATTTATAGGAGAATAAAATTGAGAATTGTCAATATTTATCTATCGTCATATTTTATTTTTCTTTTTGATTTGATTTGATACATGATGCTTATCAAGATAATGTTATGGCATGTTTTTTTCTACGCATTCAATATTAGTCAACTAAGGTTGTCCAGGGTCAGATTAAAAAATGTCGAACATCAAAAGTACTTCGAAAATATTTATTTTTAGATATTTAAAATTGTATACAAAATAATTCATTATTTCTCAAGAAAAAAAGTCTATTTTGATTATCGAAAATCTAAAAGATCAATAAGATACAAATATTATTTTCTTCTTAATCTCTATTTTTTATTGATTTAAATTCCAATAAGAATAAATTTGTTTCAGAGTCTAAAAGACGATTAATATGATGATCAGGTACATTTTAGACTAATAGAGATGTTGTTATTATCAAGAAAATATTATCTTTTTGAAAAATAAAATATTTACATATGTCATTTATGATGTCATGTTTTTTTTAAATACAGAAGTATCTTTCTAAGATTTATTTTTCATAAATATAATTACAACGAAATTGAATAAATAAAATAAACATTTGAATATTATATTAAATTAATATGTTGATGTTTTGAGGCAAATTTGTTCGTTTTATATAATTCTGATGAGAGAAAAGAAAGAAAGAACGAAGAAAACATACCCATGAAAAATGTCATATCTATTTATAAAATTAAGTTTTGAAAAAGAACAGATTTATTGTAAGGATTAACAAATTGCTTTTAATATAATGTTACTATTTGAATTGTTAATCTATTTGAAAATTATCACAGATGAATATCGAAGGATATCTCAATTAAAAATAAATGAATAAAAACTAAAAAGAAGAAGAAGAAGAAAAACCAATATATAAAATAAATTAGTTGCTGAATTATTTATTTATTTTAATTCTTCTTTGATCTGTTGAATAAGTATTTTAAGTTTATCTCTATTTGTAAATAATTCTTTTTCAACAGTTGGATATTCTGGATTAGAAATAGAAAAATTTTTCAATCCTGATAGCAGATTCGAATTTCACATGATCGATTTCCTTTGGTCAAACCTTATAAAAATAGGTTTAAATGCTTTTTTTTAACCCTGGCACAAACAAACGCATATTTTTCATATGAGTCTTCTTGTCTTGTCTTTCAAGAATATTCTCATAGTATACGATATATACTCGAAGAATTGGTCGCCAATTAGTTCAATAATGTATTTCGTTTATAATCTTCAATTAAATTTCTACAGGAATTACACATGGATACGTTGACAGTGTTATAAAAATATATAAAAAGCCAAAAAAAAAACGAGGCTCTTGTTTTTTTCTCGCTGTCCTTTGATTGATAAATAAATGACGAAAAAAAAACTCTTTGTTTTATTTTATCAAGGTTGGTGGCAACTTTCTCTCTCACTCTCACTGTACTCACAAGTGAATCAGAGATTTAGAATTTTATGATTCATATTTTCATAGCAAATAAATTGTTGGTGACTAAACAACTATCGAGATAAGCAAAAGGTTCGTTTGTTGTTTGATGTCTATATATAAAAAAAATTAGACAAAAAGAGAAAACGAAATATTTCGAGAATGTCTTCGTCTGAAACAGCAAATGCATCAGTTTCAAATCGAATATCAATTCGATTACGTATTCGTTTATTTATCGTCAATGATCTACCTACGATTCTCGTTCTATTCCTGTGGTTTGCAGCTAATATCGGTCTATTCGTTTTGAGATTTTTAGAATATCATACATCATTATCAAATTTCTATTTACGTGTACTCATATCTGATGGTGTTAGTATTGCACGTGGTTCAGCACTATGTCTTAATTTCAATTGTCTATTAATTCTTCTTCCTGTCTGTCGAAATCTTCTATCATTAATACGATATTTAATGCCATCCTGTTCAGCTCGATCATCTGTTCATCGTTTAACTATTCGTCTATTCGATAAACATATCGAATTCCATCGTTGTGTAGGCTATGCTATCTGTTTTTGGACATTAGTACATGTTGGTGCACATGTCTACAACTACGAACAATTCCTTTATGTTCATAATATACATGGTTCTTCGTTAATAAACGCCTTGAATTCATTGTATTATAATAAAAATGCATCGCAATTAAATCCATTCGGTAAAGTCGATCCGAATACACTCGGTGTTGGTGGAATGTTAGTTACTGTTGCTGGAAGTACAGGTTTACTTATATGTATTTGTTTACTATTAATGGTTAGTTCATCGACAGCATTAATTCGTCGATCATATTATGAAATTTTCTGGTATCTACATCATTTATTTATTATTTTCTTTCTTGGATTAGCTGCTCATGGTATACAAGGTATTGTTAAATCACAAACAAATATAAATGAACATAATCCTGATCAGTGTGCAACGAAATATCTTGAATGGGGCAAAAAACCACCATGTACAATATATCCAAAATTTGTTGGTGCAAAACCAAGCAGTTGGATGTGGATAGTTGCTCCATTGACAATCTATTTAATCGAACGTTTAATTCGATTTATTCGTGGTTTACAAAAAGTTGATGTTATTGGTGTTGTTCGACATGAATCGAATGTTATTGAATTACGTTTTCGAAAAGCATCAATGACCAAACCCCAACCAGGTCAATTTATTTATGTTAAATGTTATGCAATATCGAAATTTGAATGGCATCCATTTACAGTTACATCAGCAGCTGAAGAAGATTTTGTTAGTGTACATATTCGAACAGTTGGAAATTGGACAAAAGACTTAGCACAACGATTAGCTAATTATCCTGAAAATATACCGAGAATAGGCATTGATGGACCGTACGGTAGTCCAGCTGATGATGTTTTTAATTATGATGGTGTTATTCTTGTCGGTGCTGGTATTGGAGGTAAAATGAACAATATTTAAAACTAGTTTTGTTTTTAATTTATTTTTTGAGATTTCAGTAACACCTTATGCAGCTATTTTAAAACATATTCGTTCAGCTCAAGAATCCAATGTTCAATTACGTCGTGTATATTTCTATTGGATATGTAATACAACATCGTGTTACGAATGGTTTGGTCAAATGTTAAAAGAACTTGAACGAGAATTACGTTCACGAAAAGATTTTCTAACTTATAAGATTTATTTAACGCAGTGGTCTATGTCACAAGCACGAGCTGTTGTTAAAAATAATACCGATCAACGAGATATCTGGACAGGTTTAGAAGCTAAAACACAATATGGTCGACCGAATTTTGAAGTTGATTTTCAGACAATTCTCGATGAAGATTGGAATATAACGAAACGACGTGATATAGGAGTATTTGTTTGCGGCCCAGAAGTGCTCAGTAATCAATTGCAACGGTTATGTATTAAAATGAACGACAGTAGTCGTTCGAAAAATAGAGCATATTTTTATTTAAATAAAGAAAATTTTTAAATATCCGTTGAGCAAGTTTTCGAAAAAGAATTTATTAATTTAATTATCAACGTTCGACGATTTGTATTTTGTGTCAATTAAAGAAAAAAAAAAGCGAAAGCAAAAAACAGACGTATGTATAAGATCAACATAAACACAACTGTCAATGTTTTTTTTTGCAAACGAAAGGAAACAAAAATTAATGAACCGAAACCAATACGCATATGAATAATAGTTTTTTTCTCTTCTCGTGATTTTGAAAATATTTCGATTTATTTAAGAAAATAAAGAAAAAAGAACAAGTACTTTTAGGTTTTCTTGAGCTTACTTTTTTTTATTCGATCGAAATAATGAAGAGCTAATGATTCATTAACACCTTGGGAAGTGTATTTCAATGTAAACACGTTACGGTTTCGAAACATTTGTTCTTCTCGTTCGTTTTTCTCTCTCTGTCTCGCTTTCTTTCGTTTATACGTTTCTGTCGCATATATACATACGTATAGATACAATACACTATTTCACAACGTGGATTGATAAAATATATATTTAGTCATAAAAGAATATTTTCATGAGTTTAATCGTTCCTTCAACGGGTCCGATTGAAAATGAATTCGGTGATAAATCGCCATCGACACGATCAACATTATCATCGATAACATTTCGAACGAACTCGAAAAGTTATCGTTCACCATCAATTAATCGATCGGTACGTTTACAAGCTGGACCATCGTTATTGGATATATCAAATTTAAGTGATGATGATTCAGATTTCGATGATAGCGTATCTCTACGTGAACATCTTCGTTCGGCACCGAAAATCATTCGTAAACGTCATTCAAAATCAAATTCATTTCATTATTCATCACTCGATACTCAACAACAAAATGATCAACAACGAAATCGATCATTAACAGTATCGAAAAATCCCGATCTACTTGTTATTCAAGCACCACCGCCAGGTTCTTTACCTATTGTACCCAAATCGAATACAACAAAAGATAATAGTCACATGTCAACAATGGACATCTATGACAGATCGATTCCAATAGTTAGTAGTCGTGAATTACGCGGACAAACACTTCTACATCTATCAGCTCGTCTTGGTCACGATGAAATCATGCGTTTACTAATCAGTGAAACATCTCAAGCAAGTACATTAATGAATCGAAAAGGACAAACACCATTACTAACAGCTATTGAATCGGGCGCAACATCGACAGCTATACTTCTGATGGAATCCGATCCGAGATCGATCATTGCAGCTGATAATGATGGTTCGAGTGTATTTCATTATGCATGTCAACATTGTAATGATGTTGTTCTCTATCGTGCGATCGTTCTATCGAAACGATTGAATTCAACGCGGGATCGAATAACTGTAAGATAAATTCGAATGATTTGAGAAAATATTTTCTGTCTTTTTTAAGGCTCTACGTCGAATAACTGAGAATAATCGACACGGTAAAACTCCGTTCGATATTGCCATTGAAAAAGGCCAATTAAAATGTGTCAAACATATCGTTCTATCATCTTGGCTCGAAGCAAATATCGATATGCGAGCACTGATCGATGCTGAATCGATGAAGAATGCAATCGAAAAGGAACAAATCGATATTTTGACATTTTTCGTTTCCGAACCGAAACGTTTTGCATATATTATTCATCTTCTAATCGAACACAAACAACGATATTTCAATCTAGTAGAAAAATTCTTATTTTTCCTTCTTCGATATTTGTAATGAAAAATTCAAACTCTTTCTATTTAGTTAGAATATGCGATATTTTCGAAAAAGAAAGATATCGTTCGTTTATTCATCAGCGTTCGTATTCCAATCGAACAGCAACGTTTTCGTCGGCAATATAAAAAATTTCTTCTTCATTATAACGAACCATTTGACGAACAGAGTGCAACACCATTCTATCAAACACCTATTCAACGAATGTTAACAACTCAAGAATATATACCATTAGTACCATTGATACTCGAACAATTTGTTAGTAATCGTGGTATTGATCTGTCGGTTGTGGACGATTGTTTATATGCACGACCGATGAAAACACGATGCATTTTCGGACGAACGAAACATTTTTCTACCGACAATTGGCTTCAACAACATCCATTGAGTATAGAAACTTTTGTTTTTTTTGTATTTGAAAATTCTTTTTTTTTTCTTTTTAGCGTTAATTGCAAAAGCCGATTGCAAAGATGTTTATGATCATCGTCTAGTTCGTTTATGTGTTGATTTAAAATTTAATCTTTTCGGTAATTTTCTCTATTTATTGATTCTTTGTTGTCAATCGATGTACGTCGCACTTTATACGGGCATTGCTTTGGGTTCACCAACACCGGCTGATCAAGGAACGAACTATTATGAAATGGTTAATTACTCTTGTTATGATCTATGTCTGACGTTAGCCAATGATCCTCTACGGCCAGCAACAGATAAACCAGCGTTGCGAGCGTTGAGATTAATTCTTTTAATTCTATCGGGTTTTGCTTTACTGAAAGAACTTTTTCAAGTTTTAACTCAACGAGAAAAATACTTTCGACGATTCTATATCAATCTCATTGAATTGCATATGTATGTAAGTGCAATCATCTATTCAGTCGATGTCAATGAATGTACACGTCAAACAGGTATACGTTGTTCAGCACAATGGATGGCCGGTGGCATCGGTTTACTTTCGGTTTGGACATCATTATTGTTAGTTGTTATGAATGGTATTAAATTTGGTAAACATGGCCTATTGTTCATTACTGTATTTGTGACATTTTTAAAATTCATTGCCGTTTATTTTATGATTTGGATCGGATATATTCTAGCGTTCTATATGATTTGTAAGGATATTATGGCACAATTTCGATTTTTTAATTTTGTTCCAAAGCTATTGGTCATGTTCATTGGAGAATATGATATGGGCGGAACATTTTTTCCTGATAATAACTTGATACCAGGAGCTGAAGGTGCTTTGATATTGTATAGCGCATATATATTCACGATGTTTATTGTTATGATGAATATAATGGTAGGGATTTTGAAGAACGACGAATTGATTGAATTATTCTCTTTTTGTTTTACATAGGGAGGTTTAGCTGTTGCTGATGTAAAAGAATATCGTTTGAATGCCAAACGTGAACATTTACGAGCACGAATTGGAGTTGTACTTGGTTTTCAAGCACGTTTAGGTGGACTTTGCGATACATTTGGTGGAATTACTCAAAGTTTGTTACGTAATCAGAAATTTATGAAGATTTGGGAGAAATTGAAATTAACACCTGTGAAATATGATTTACGTAAATTAGAAATATGCGAAAAAGATGTCTATATACCTCAAAATATTCATCCGACAATATTTTCACCGTTAATACCACGAATAAGACGTGATGGTGTTTTATTTGATCAATCGATACCATCGGCATCAACCGGTAATACGGGTCTTTTCGAAAAAGTTGTAACCGAAACAGGATATTTTCATCATCATGATACGGCACGTGATGATACGTTGTTTAATGAAGAGGAACATAAACGTTTATTAAAGAAAACCGATGAAATACGTGATACAATCGAAGAGTCCGGTATACGAACCAATCATGAATTGAGAAAAGTTGCGTTGAGTTTACAAAATGAGCTAGAAGATATCAAACGACGATTGATACAAACCAAAATAAATTGAATATATTTTTCATGTACGTTTTTTTTTCTAATTAAAACTTATACTCATTCACCTTCGAAAAAGTAGAAATATGTTTTTGGCGTAAATTACTCATGCATAATAATTAAGCATATAAAATCAACGAGCAACGAAGAGAAACATTCATATTTATTTTTATATTCGAACAAGAAATTCAACATGTCTGTCAATCCGAATGCAAATAATTCTACAGGTATTCCTGTGCTTGATCCTACAGCATCCGGTAGTGTTGTTACAATTGGCAGCAATTTACCTCATGTAGATCCAAATAATTATTCTGGTAATATTCATTTTGGTCCTTCAACAACAATCACCGGGCCATTTCCACCAAATATGCAACTTCCCAATGCAACTTTTCATCCACAAACATAAATTTACTTGCATTGTTTTATTTACTCGAGCCCTCTTCTGTTTCATAAATCAATTTAGCACTGCAATCTCTGTTACATTATCTCATTGCATTTCCGTCACTCAAGACTATTTGTACCTTTTCACTCACTCCGATTCCGCCTACGTACGCTAGCTCCTTATCAAGTTTATATATATTATACTTACGTATATAACAAATAAACGCAAATCTTTATATTTTATATCTCTACCGTTCACCAAATTCTTCACATTCAATCATTTCCTTATCCATAAATTCCTCTTTTGTATATCACGTTCACTCAAACTTCAATCACATAACCAATACATATCTAATCTTCATTCATCTCTATGCGCACTTCCTTAGAGTTCAAAAGTTCTAGACTTTAAACAATACATTTATTTTCATCAACACAAAAAAAAAAGGATTCGATTTCAGATTTCAGAACAATGCCGCTTAACCCAGTTGCTTACATCCAATTTCGTTCTTCACCATGAAACTACTAAACCACTATTACAACAATTCAACTTCTTCATTACACCATAACCAAGTTCTTTACACCGTGAGACGCAAATTATTATTCCCCAACTTCAATTTTTCGAGCATTTGTCGACCAACTATAGTTATTTTATTATTGGAGAGCCGTAGTATAGTGAGTGTCTATGTGAAACGATTAGAAGTATGAAAAATGAGAGTTAGTTGTCATCTACCTTTTTATTTTCGAGACATCGACTCAAATGCTCGACTCCTCGATCAGTTATTTGATTCTTCGAGAAATCGAGTTTAGTGAGTGCCTATGTGAAATGATTACAAGCATGGAAAAGAAGAATTTATGGATGTTTACGTGATTGTTTTCCAGACATCGACTCAAATGCTCAACTCCTCGATCAGTTATTTGATTATTGGAGAGCCATAGTATAGTGAGTGTCTATGTGAAACGATTAGAAGTATGGAAAATGAGAGTTAGTCGTCATCTACCTTTCTGTTTTCGAGACATCGACTCAAATGCTCGATTCCTTCATCTGTTATTTGATTGTTCCGGAGATCGAGTTTAGTGAGTCCCTATGTAAAATGATTAGAAGTATGGAAAAGCAGAATTAATTAATGTTTACCTTTTTATTTTCCAGACATCCACTCAAATGCTCGACTCCTTGATCAGTTATTTTATTATTGGAGAGATAGAGTTCAGTCAGAGTCTATATGAAAGGATTCGAAGTATTGAAAACAATAATTAATTTATATTTACCCGATTGTTTCGTAGATATCGACTCAAATGCTCGACGCCTCGATCAGTTATTTGATTCTTGGAGAGACGGAGTTCAATGAGTGCCTATGTGAAATGATTGGAAGTGCGGACAAGGAGACTTAATGGATATTTACCGTTTTATTTTCGAGACATCGACTCAAATGTGCGACTCCTCGATCAGTTATTTGATTATTGGAGAGATAGAGTATAGTGAGTGCCTATGTGAAATGATTAGAAGTATGGAAAACAATAATTAATTTATGTTTACCTGATTATTTCGTAGATATCGACTCAAATGCTCGACGCCTCGATCAGTTATTTGATTATTGGGGAGATAGAGTATAGTGAGTGCCTATGTGAAATGATTGGAAGTGCGGACAAGAAGACTTAATGGATGTTTACCGTTTTATTTTTGAGACATCGACTCAAACGCTCGGCTCCTTGATCCGTTATCTTATTATTGGAGAGATCGAGTCCAAGAAGTACCTATGTGAAATGATTAAAAGTATAGAAAACAATAATTAATTTATGTTTACCTGATTGTTTCGTAGATATCGACTCAAGTGCTCGACTCCTTGATCAGTTATTTTATTATTGGAGAGACGGAGTGCAATGAGTGCCTATGTGAAATGATTG